>SAMEA3663083__coassemble_6407_pt1 | contig 2862 bp, 3 predicted proteins | sample SAMEA3663083__metabat2_low_PE_009 | metagenome-assembled genome bin SAMEA3663083 (sample SAMEA3663083) | pig gut metagenome | biome: pig gut; feature: pig-associated habitat; material: faeces | place: France | collected 2012 | reverse complement strand
GGACAACGGGCTGAAAGCCCAATGGTTTCCTTAGCCCAGGGCAACGCCCTGCGGATGTGAATGTTAACAAATTAATAAACGTCCTGTAAGGACAAAAGTAAAAATCATATGTCACAATCACTTTGCAAAATCTATTTGCATATTATCTTCCACATCAAGACATCTAGCCCATGTATTCTTGATGATGATCTCGATCGGGTGCATGCGTATATAGGGCAACTCGTCAACGATGCAAATTGTCTAAATATTTGGGTTGATGGCACAGGTGACCATGTGCATGTATTGTGTCTATTAGGGCGTGAGATTTCTATTGCAAATCTCTTGGAAACATTGAAGCGCAATAGTAGCAGATGGATTAAATCATTATCACCACATTATTCAATGTTTGCGTGGCAGGGGGGATATGCAGCATTATCGGTCAGTCAATCTGTAGTCGATAAAACGTTAGCATACATCAAAAACCAGAAAGCGCATCATAAGAAGACAACATTCCAAGAGGAATACAAGCAATTCTTGAAGCTATATAACATAGAATATGATGAGAAATATGTGTTCTCTGACTAGCTTGATTTTACTGTTGCCCTTACAGGGCGTATAGGTAAAAGAGGCATAAAAACCCAGGGTGTTACCCTGGGCTATGGAAATATTGCCCCGTTCGGGGCGTTGGTTGCAGAACGTGTACATGGGTAATAATCACACACCATTCGTGATGTTTTTCATCTGCAACAATCCGGCGTTGCAAAACGTGTCGTGGGTAATAATCACACAACCACAACGGGCTGAAGGCCCAATGGTTTCCTTAGCCCAGGGTAACACCCTGTGGGTGTGTGGGGTTATTTTACCGAACGTCCTGAAAGGACAAAAGTAAAATGTTAGAAGACCTTTTCAATGAGTATATAACACAAATCCGCCCTCTTTCTGATGGAACGGGGGTGGACTTGTGTTTTTATTTATTGTTATTTCGGCAGATTGAATGCGCGACTCATCTCCTGCATTTGCTCCTGACTCATACCTTCGGGCATGAAACCCATGGCTCTTGCGTTGACATAAATCTTAGCACTCTTGGAGAGAACGTCAATCTGGTCGAAGGCATCCATCACGTCGATACCTTTGGCAAAGACACCATGTTTCTCCCAAAGCACCACATCATAGTCTTCCAACTGATGGAGTGTGGCCTGAGCGAGCGTATTAGATCCCGGCAGTTCGTAAGGCACAATGCCCAGTCCGAGCGGACAGAAAGCCTTGGTTTCCGGTATCATCGACCAGAGCAGATTGGTGAGCACATCCTTGCCCAGCATCTCGCGGTTGTGGCTCATTGCCACCAGTTCGATGGGGTGGGTGTGTACCGTAGCACGGTAGTTGCTGCCTGTGGCAATGAGCTGTGCATGTACGGTGAGGTGGCTTGGCAGTTCGCTGGTAGGCATGACGGGCTCGTCGGCAATGATTACATACGATGCGCAGTCGTCGAGAATGCGTATGATGCTACCGTTTGCCATGGGCTTTCTTGCTAAATCGCGCATGCGCTTACCCGTACCTTTACAATAGAAATAGGTATTTTTAAGTTCAGGGAGAGTCACTCCAATGGGTATTGCATCGCTGATGGGAGGCATCTGCCTGATTTCGTCATCAACGAGTTCGGTGACATTGACGGTGATGTTTCCACCGTTGCGCTCTGCCCATCCGTTTTGCCAGAGGTATCCTGCCACTTCTGCAATCTTCTCAATTTCCTGTGTCAGTGCAGGACGTTGTTCCAATATACTTTTCATTTTGTTTGTAGATTTGTAGTTTGAATGGTGCAAAGGTAGTCATTTTTCTGATATTTAACGCTATTTGTTCATGATATTTCATATATTTTCAGTAATTTTGCGTCTCGAAGAAACCAAATACAAAACGACGATGAATAAGAAGGAATTACCTGTATTGCTGCTCACGGGTTATCTGGGCAGCGGAAAAACCACCTTGTTGAACCGCATCTTGACCAATAAGAAAGGCATCAAGTTTGCTGTTGTGGTCAACGATATTGGTGAGGTGAACATCGACGCCAACCTCATTCAGCAGGGCGGTGTGGTCAATCAGAAGGACGACAGCCTTGTGGCTTTGCAGAATGGCTGCATCTGTTGTACGCTAAAGATGGATCTCGTGGAACAGTTGAAAGACATTGCTGCCATGCAGCGCTTCGACTATATCGTGATAGAGGCGAGTGGTATTTGCGAGCCTGCACCTATCGCACAGACCATCTGCTCCATCCCCACCTTGGGTCCGGAATATACGAAAGACGCGATACTGCGCCTTGACAGCATTGTTACCGTGGTCGATGCATTGCGTATGCGCGATGAGTTTGGCAGCGGTGAGGCGCTGACCAGCCAGAATATTGGTGAGGAAGACATTGAAAACCTGGTTATCCAGCAGATAGAATTCTGCAACACCATCCTGCTCAACAAGGCTTCTGAGGTGTCGGCAGAGGAGTTGGAGAAGATCAAGCAAATCATCCATGCACTGCAACCCAAGGCAGAGATTATCACATGCGACTATGGTGACGTGGATTTGGATAAACTGGTGAACACCCACGGTTTTGACTTTGATGCCGTAGCCACGTCGGCTGCGTGGATTGACGAGATAGAACATCACCATGAAGATGATGACGACGAAGAAGAAGAACATCACCACCGCCGAGGGTGGAGCCATCTGCCTTAACATGCCCGCACCTTTTGACAATGATGAGCTTTATGCCAAGATGCGCCTCATGACTCTCAACTGCCAAACCAAAGATGCGTTTACAAAGAGCAAGGCTGGTGGTTGGCGTTACGACATCGTGGGACAGGGCATGAAGGTAAACATGGCTGATGTCAATGCTGCCATCGG
>SAMEA3663083__coassemble_4455_pt1 | contig 3786 bp, 2 predicted proteins | sample SAMEA3663083__metabat2_low_PE_009 | metagenome-assembled genome bin SAMEA3663083 (sample SAMEA3663083) | pig gut metagenome | biome: pig gut; feature: pig-associated habitat; material: faeces | place: France | collected 2012 | reverse complement strand
GAAGTTAGAGGGAAGTTAGAGAGAAGTTAGAGAGAAGTTAGAGGGAAGTTAGAGAGAAGTTAAGGGACAAATGTCCTACGTCTTACGGCAAAAGGCTATTGTCTCTTAACTTCCCGAACGACCGTAGGGAGTGATAACTTCTTTAACTTCAATCAATTCCCTCAGTTGCGCATGTGGGGAAGTTAAGGGAAGTTAGGGAAGTTAGAGAGAAGTTAAGGGACAAATCAGACGGAAACATAGCGGCTTAGCATAGGATGATGTAAATACCTGTCATTTGTCAATTCGAATGCCGTTCATTGTGGCAATATGTCGTCAATGTGTATTAATTATAAAGGAAATAGTATCATTGTGTAAAAATATCTGGGCTTTTTGCTTGCAATTTAATATAAAAGTAGTACCTTTGCAGAAGAAATAAAGAAAAAGCATAAAAAATGACCAGACTTATTAAACCTATAGTATATCAGCCACTGCTCGATGTGAAACACACCGAACAGGGAATCAAGCTTATCAAGGAGTTCTTTCAGCAGAATCTTTCTACTGAATTAAGACTCCGCCGTGTCACAGCTCCTTTGTTTGTTTTGAAAGGACTCGGTATTAACGACGACCTCAATGGTGTGGAGCGTGCCGTTTCGTTTCCTATCAAGGATCTTGGCGATGCTACGGCAGAAGTAGTTCATTCGTTGGCTAAGTGGAAACGCCTTTCGCTGGCAGAATACAAAATAGAACCGGGATATGGTATCTATACCGATATGAATGCTATCCGTGCCGATGAGGAACTGGATAATCTACATTCGCTCTATGTCGATCAGTGGGACTGGGAGGCTGTTATCACTCCAGAACAGCGCACTGTGGCTTATCTGAAAGATGTGGTAGAGCGCATCTATGCAGCTATTCGCCGTACGGAATACCTCACCTGTGAGACCTACGATCAGATTAAGCCCTTCCTGCCTGAGAAGATTACCTTTATCCATGCAGAAGAACTCTTGCAGATGTATCCGGACAAGTCGCCGAAAGAGCGCGAAGATGCTATCTGTGAGAAATACGGTGCGGTGTTTATCATAGGTATCGGTGGCGTACTCTCTAACGGAGAGAAACACGATGGACGTGCACCAGACTATGATGACTGGTCAACAATGGGCGAGAACGGACTGCCGGGACTCAATGGTGATATTCTGATTTGGTATCCTGTATTGGGACGCTCGTTTGAGTTGTCGTCAATGGGTATTCGTGTGGATAAGGAAGCCTTGTTGCGACAGTTGAAACTGGAAGGTAAGGAAGATCGCGAGCAACTCTATTTCCACCGCAAACTCTTGCAGGGCGAACTGCCATTAAGCATTGGTGGCGGTATCGGTCAGAGTCGCTTGTGTATGGTATTGCTTCATAAAGGACATATCGGTGAGATACAGGCTTCGATATGGCCCGATGATATGCGCGCCGAGTGTAAGGCACTGGGCATGCAGTTGATATAATTCGAAACAGGCAGGCCTGATGTCCCTGTTGGGACGTCGTGCTTGCCTGCTCGATTTGCTTAGCGTCAGTAGTTAGAGGCCTGAGTCGTTTGCGATAAATAATGCTTAGGCCAATTCAAGATTCAACATGTCCCGCAGTTGCTTGACTGCGGGATTATCTTTTTCCATTTCTTCGTATTGCTCACGACGGGTCAGAGAACGCTCTTGTTCGTCGAACTCTGCCAAAACGATGTCGAGCGTAATCTTATTGTTTCGCAGATGCAGTTTCAAGGTGTTGACAATACTGCCTTTGATCTGCTGCATCTGTTCCATGACCAACTGGTTGTCCACCGTCACCTCTATCTGTGGCAATTCTTTAATGACCGGTGTCATGTTCTTCATGCGAGTGGCAACGGCACTGTATTGCTGGGGCATACGGTTGCACATGGCAATCCATTCGCGCGTCAGGTCGGCTTCGGTGAATTCGGCTTGATCCTGTGTTGCGGCGCTTGTTGCAGCTTGCTCGTTGACCAAGACATCGGCCATTGGAGCCTTGTCGGTGTCCGACTGTTTGCGCAGATTGTTCCATGAGAAGCCAACGGCAGTTTTCAGCCGTGGGCGGTTTGCTGTATTGTAGGTAGCCACCTGCTGCCTGGGCTGGGGAGAGGCAGTCTGCGTCTGTTGCAGAATCTTAGGAGTGGGTACAACATTCGTAGCGGAAGAAGTCTGCTGTGAAACTCTTCCTGCTGCCGATGCTGTGGATGCGGCAGTAGCAGCTGAGGCCACCTGTTGAGCCTGCTGTGTGTGTTGCGACTGCCGTATCAAGTGTTTGAACAGGGATTTCAGTCTTCTGGGCCTACGCCCACTGCCAGCCCCCTCGGCGGGCTGAGTCAGCTGAGCTACCTCGATGAGCGTCAGTTCTACCAGCAGTCGTTTGTTGGAAGACTGTCGGTAGTTGATATCGCATTGGTTCATCAGGCGCAGGGCACTATAGAGGAAGCGCAAGTCGCAACGCTGCGCCTGTTGCTGCAGACGCTCTCGTTGTTGTTCGCTTGCCTCAAGCAAAGGCAGGGTCTGCGGGTCTTTTGCCATCATCACGTTACGCACGTGTTTAGCAAGCCCCCCTATCAATAATCCGCCATCGAAACCATGGGCAATAATCTGGTTGGCAAGCAACATGATTTCGCTTACTTTGTTTTCGATGGAATAGTCTATAATCTTGAAGTAATAGTCGGAGTCGAGCACGTTCAAGTCTTCTATCACTTTCTGATAAGTGATATTGCCTTGGCAGAATGATGCAGCCTGGTCGAAGATGGAGAGTGCGTCGCGCATACCGCCATCCGCCTTTTCTGCTATCACCTCCAGAGCCTGCTCTTCATATTGTATGCCCTCTTTCTCTGCAACCGATTTCAGATGAGCAATGGTGTTTTGCACGGTCATGCGCTCAAAGTCGTAGATTTGACAACGGCTGAGAATGGTAGGCAGAATCTTATGCTTCTCGGTGGTTGCTAAGATAAAGATGACATGTGCAGGTGGCTCTTCCAGTGTTTTTAGAAAAGCATTGAAGGCAGCGGTAGAGAGCATGTGCACCTCGTCGATGATAAACACCTTGTATTTACCAACCTGCGGTGGGATGCGGGTTTGCTCCATGAGTGTCTTGATATGCTCTACCGAGTTGTTGGAGGCGGCATCGAGTTCGAAGATGTTGAACGACCGTTGCTCGTTGAAGGCCTGGCAACTTTCACAGTGTCCGCATGCCTCCCCGTCTTCCGTGGGAGAGAGACAGTTGATAGCCTTGGCAAAGATACGTGCGCAGGTAGTCTTTCCTACACCTCTCGGACCGCAAAACAAGTAGGCGTGAGCCAGTTTGCCGCTCTTCACAGCATTCTTCAGCGTAGTGGTCAGTGCTTGTTGTCCCACTACGGTATCGAATGTGGCAGGGCGGTATTTTCTTGCCGATACGATATATTCTTCCATGTGATTAATAGATTTCGCACACAAAGGTACGAATAAGTGAGAGAAGTACAAAAGAAAAACACCTTTTTCTTTTTGTACTTCCGAGTGGAAGTACCTAAAAACCGAAGGATTAAAGGTACGATTAAGTGAGCAGAATCCAAAAAGAAATACCAAATTTCTTTTTGGATTCTCGAACGTGAGTACCTTGGACCTTCAGGTCAGAGGTACGATTAAGTGAGTGAAAAACCAAATAAAATAGAACTGTCTCTGGTAGTGCTTACCGTCAGAGACAGTTATTTCCATTTTGGAATATTGTTCCCACTCCTTCATAGGTTCTAAAAACAATTATCCCATTGACGATAAATCTTTGAGTATGCCCATT
>SAMEA3663083__coassemble_3452_pt1 | contig 4557 bp, 3 predicted proteins | sample SAMEA3663083__metabat2_low_PE_009 | metagenome-assembled genome bin SAMEA3663083 (sample SAMEA3663083) | pig gut metagenome | biome: pig gut; feature: pig-associated habitat; material: faeces | place: France | collected 2012 | reverse complement strand
GGTTTGCCTTTCAGCAATACTTGTACCAGATAGGTATTGTCATCGGTGAAGCGTCCGGTGATGGCGAGAGCGTCATAGAGTTGGCGGTAGCGCAACATGAGCCCTTCCACTTGTTTCACGCGGACATCATCAAAGAAGTACTCCTTCAATGCTGCCAACTGGGTGATAGCGGCTTTGATGTCTGCCACATCGGCAATATCGTCAATACCGTCTTCCAGGGCTTGGTATTGTGCCACTTTCTCAGCATCAATCTTCTCAAACTGACTTTGTAGCGTGCGCTGTTCGGCACGAGAGTAGGGGTAGAGCACCGAATACTCGTAAAACTCCTTCTTGGTTTGCTTGTCGCGCATGCGACGCCAATAGACCTCTTCCACCTTGGCTTGCGAGATACCTTTGAGGAACGGCAGGTTGGCAGACTTCATCTTAGCGATGCGGTTGTATTCGTCGCGCGATTCTATACCGTCGTTGGTCACGGTTTCGCTGGCCACGTTGCGTTGTGTCACGCTGACATTGCTGGCCACCGAGAGGATGATGCGCTCAGTCACTTCGTTCATCGCCTTGACCTGTGCCTGGGCTAAGGTGGGGGCTGTCACGCTGACCACGAGTTTGCCTTCTACGGCTGTGCCGAGCCATGCGGGCACTTTCTTGGCACTACTCTCCACCACCTTGTTTTGTGCATAGATCGTCACGATGGCGAGTATCATGCATGCGAGGGTTATCAGTCGTTTCATAATGGTCTGTATTTATAATTAGGTGTTGTGCTACCATTCTACTGGCAGATTGCGAATCTCAATGATGGCATCGCGCACTTTCAGTTTGATGTATGAAATCTTGGGGATGAAATGGTCTGCCTTGATGAGGTAGAAGTCTTGCTTCATAGCCAGTTTCGGAGGCATATTGCGCCAGTCGTAACTGCTGTCGTTTTCGTTGACGGAGAAGTTGTAGCGCTCCAACTCCTTGGCATTCTCGTCGAAGGCTGATTTGATTTCAATATCACCTTTTTCCGTGTTCATGCGGCGGTTGCAGAATTCTGTTTCGATGGTGATGCGGTTCTGTTCTTTATTGCCGTAGCAACGCAATATGCGGAAATCGAGGTCGTTCACCGAGATCGTCAGTTCGTAAGGAGGCATCTGGGGTGCCTTCTGGTCGATGACGGGAGTGGCGGGCTGTGGCTTTTCCACTTCCACGATGACGGGTTTCTCCACTTCCTTCTCTACGATGACGGTATCTGGACCGGCAGGGATATTGGCGGCAATCTCTTGCTGAAGGGCATAAGCCTGATCGTAGCAGGGAATGTTGCCTGTCACAGCCGACAGATAAATGACAGCCTCTTGATAGCGGCGTTGGTTATACAGTGCTTGTGCCTTCTGCAGGATGATGGCGCAGTTGGCGGCATAGTAGTCGGCTATCTTCTGACGGGTGGTACGTATGAATCGGGTGAAGGCGGGGTTGGTCACCTTGATATTCTGCACCAGCTTCATCAGCGCCTTGTCTTTATCGCCTACGGCATCAGCCTCCACGGGGATGGTCAGACTGTAGTACTCCGTGCCGTCGATGATATTCTTGGCGATGAGCACCAGTTCGCCTTTGGCAACTGATACGTTGCGCACCATTCCCTCGGTAGAGAGCACATCGCCCAGCGAGAGGGCTGGTTCAATGGCAAACACATTATACCCGTCGGCTGCTGCTGCGCTGTTGCGGTTGAGCACCTGGTGCATCTTGAGGTCGAGTGCATCAATGACTTCTGCAGGCAGATTCTTATCCGTGGCTTTCACGGTTGAGAAATGGATGTCGCTCTGCGCATATCCTACGATGGCAAGCGTCATCATTGCTATTTGTGTGAACAGTCTTTTCATACTCTTGGTAATTATTGTTGATACTCAGTCCCTGGAATTTATTCAATGACAATCTCCAGTTTCTGTCCCTGTGCGGTAATGGTGGCTTTGTAGTTGTCACCAAACTGTGTGCGGAAGAATTTGCGGAGGTCGCTGCTGAAATTAGAGATGGTGTATGAACGTCCGCGCTCTGCATTCCACAAGGGGATGTTGAGGGCGATGTGTACAAACTTATCGGTACTGTTGCTCATGTCATAGACACTCTGCTGGGCATGTTCGCGCAACCAGTCGTCGAGGGCGTCTTTGAAGTTGTTACCCGATTCAGGACTGTCTTGGTCGAAGTCCCAGTCGCTGATGCTCTGTGAGAGGGTCAGGTCAATATAGATTTCACGTCCGTCGGCTACCATCTTCTCAAATGAGCTCTTGATCTGCTCGAAGAAGTCGGCAGTAATCTTTTTCATAGAATACTCCACGAGTTCGGTATTGCCTGTACTTCCCTTGTAGTATTTGCCACTGGGGAAGCTGGCTGCAGCGAGGTTGCCGTTGGTCTGATTCTCCACAGCACTCAGGTTGAGGTTACACTCGATGTGGTTCTGGTTGTCTGCCAGTACTTTGGCATCAACCTTGACAACGATGTCGCCTGGCAACTGTTGCACAATCTTGGTCTTCAAGTCCGACTTGCTGCCCATGCGCATCATCTCATCTCTCTTGGAGTTCTGCAGCTGAGTGATGAAATTGCGGGTCTTGTAACCGTGCTTGGCAAATTCAGCAGTGACACGGGTGAGGGCATATTTCAACGCCTCATTATTCTCTGCTGCTTTGCGCATCGCCTCAAAGTCGGTACCATTGCTGCTGTTCACTTCTGGCACAATGACGATGGTGGGATTGAGGGCGGCGGTAGCTTTCACCTGCTTCTTACCATCCACCCATGTGGGCGAAACAGCAATGCTGTTGTGCTGTAGGTCAGCAATCAGCGACTTCGTATTGATGGTCACCGTCACAACCACTTTCTTTTTCTTCGTCACCTTCATATCATCAACCTCCTTGGGTTCGTCGGTGAGATAGTTGATGTATCGTGACTCAGAGAAGAAACGGTAGTCGTAGTCCTTGCGGGGTACGGCTATCATGGGAGTACCACCTTTCAGTCCTGCCACACCAGAGTGAAACAGCGTGTTGAATGCTGACTTGATGGCGAGGGCGGTAGCTTCCTTTTTCTTGTCGGCAGTGCCCGATGATCGTAATGTTACATTACCGTTTTCCTCCGACACCAGTTCGGCATCGTTGGAATATACTTGTGCGAAAAGGTTGGGGCAGAGCATCAGTCCCAACAGGAAACAGATAATATTTTTCATATCTATACTCTGTGGTTTATTGGCTTAAAACCCTCATCGGTCAGAAGGCCGACGAGGGGTGATGGCTGCATAAATCAATTTTCCTCGTTGGTCTTAGATACGGATACCGAAGAGGGTGCTGACGAATTTTGACTGAAGGGTAATGGTGACCCCCTGATCCATAGCCGCTTTGAGCTCTTTACCACCCTTCTTTACCTTGCAGAGCGAGATGTTTTCACCCTCTACCGTGCTGACTTTCAAAAGACCGATTTCCTTGTTGGCTGTACGTCCGGCAATCTGGCGACTTACCTTGATGCTAAACCAAGTTTCGGTGTCGATACCGTGTAATGTGCCCAAATCGATATAAACCTCTTTGGCTTCATCCTTCTTCAATTTGCTGATTTCGAGGATGTGACCGTATAGGGGAGCTATGTTTTCGAGCAATCTGTCGATAGCATTCGAGGTACCAACGCTTGTCACTGCACTCTGAATGGCTTTTTCCTCCGATGCATCGTGGCCGGAATTTTCGTTGGTCTCACTGGCAACGATGGTACCGTTTTGTGGATTCACAAATTTAAGGGTGTAGCTACAGGTGGCAGTATAAGTGCGCTTACCTTCTTTATCAGTTTCAGATTTAGTGGCAATCGAGTTGATTCTACCTTGAAGAATGAGGTTGGCACCAATGGTCACCATGGTCTTCATACGATCCATATCGCCTTCTGCAGAGGCTTCAGGACTCTCGCGTCGTGATTGCTCCAGTTTGAGCGATTTGTCAGAATCCACGTCAATCAGAATAATGCGCTTGCGATACTGAATGTGTTCAATCACTTTGTTGCGCAAAGCTTCAGCTTGTGAAAAACTGAGGTTCTGTGGACGGTTGAAATACTCGATGTAAACAGTCTTCTTTGCTTCCGACTGTTCGTTCTGTGCGCATACGTTGGCGCAGAATCCTAAGAGAAGAATTACTGTGAAAACGAAAGAGTTGCGCAAGGTGTACTTTTTCATAATTATAAATCCTTTAAAATTGTTATTGATTATTAGAAAATCGTTATTGGTGGTGCAAATATACGTTTTTTTTATTGATTAATAAAATTTAAGTCTTTAAAAATTACTCCTCAACATGATTTTTATACGCAATGAATATGTTTTTTACCGTATGATAATTGTTTTGTGGCGTTTCTCATGCGGTTGCAATCCTGTCTGAAACGGTCTCATTTTCCATCGCATGACGATGACCCCTATATAAAAAGATGTAGTGTAGAAATCCTGTGGATAAGTGTTATATTTGATGTAAACTACTGATTGTTCATCTGTTATCATGCGCGTGTAACATGGAGTAGGGCATCCCTTCTTTCTTTGTAGTAACATGCAATCCCATTTTCTTTTCGCCC
>SAMEA3663083__coassemble_3355_pt1 | contig 4653 bp, 4 predicted proteins | sample SAMEA3663083__metabat2_low_PE_009 | metagenome-assembled genome bin SAMEA3663083 (sample SAMEA3663083) | pig gut metagenome | biome: pig gut; feature: pig-associated habitat; material: faeces | place: France | collected 2012 | reverse complement strand
CGGCGAAATGGAAGAATGGCTGTCGGCTGTTGAAGAAAATCTATGGTGTGCCATCAGTTGTGAAACCACCCAACAAATCATCAGAATCATTGAGATGATGACCAACGCTCCCAATCACCCACAGTACAAAGCAGGTAAAGACAGGCTGCAACAGGCATTAGACCACATGGGCAGTCCGGAGGTGCGTCGCTTGCAATGTCAGAAAATTTTTGCCAATGCCGAATCAAATGATATGTTGCAGCTGCTGTGCTACTATGGCGACAGAGCCGAAGATGCCGTAGCCTCGCTTCCGTCGGGTTTCGTCATGATGTTTTTACGGGATGGCGAGAGTGCTATGGGAAAGTTGTGGTACATGCACTATCCCCGTAAGAAAATCCGTGCCATTATGTCTTTGCTGGCTATGAAAGTCCACATGATGAAGAACGAAAAGAAACCTCTTGAAAGGAGTATTCCCCAGCAATGGTTGGCAAACTGGACTAAGGAGCAGCATAGCAAAATGGCTACTGCCGTCATCACCAAATGTGTCAGCGACTTTGAACTGCAACACACGTCTCCACAAGTCTATAACGAGTTGCAATCATTGCAACAGGCAACGAGACCGCACATCGACTATCATGTGAACACGAACACCTATATTGAAAACCAAACAATCAAACAACAATAATTATTTTATGGAGAACGATAAAAAGTGTGAACGCCACTTCCATTTCAGCGATAAAGTGACCTATATCGAACATCAGGAAATAACCGTACAAAGTGGTGCAAACTTTTATAACGGTCCTGCCGTGGAACCTCAAAATGATCATGAAGAAAAGGAGGAAATCAGCAAACCTGCCGACAATATTGTCTGTGCCCTCATGCCCTTGTTTAAAAACGACCAAAAAGAGGTTGAAGCCTTTCTGCATAAGATAGATGGCGCAAAGCCTACCATGATAACAGAGGAGGTTAACCGCCTGTTGAAACAGGAAAAGATCACGCGTGCAGGATGTAAAGGTCAGATGTGGGAGATATTGCATCAATACAAAATCTATATGCCGTCGGTGAAAAACTGGAACGCACAGGTCAACTGATTGGCTTCGGGAAAGGTGTGCTCCCTTGATATGTCACACGGAAATCGGAAAATTTTATTATCCACGGAACACACAGAGGACACGGAAAAGATTATAGTTGAAGATTTTTTAGTTCGTGATTTTTGTTATCAGCCAACCAGGTTATTACTTTTGTCCTTACAGGACGTGGTGGGGTATGTTGCCTATATCCGCAGGGCGGTGCCCTGGGCTATGGAAGCCATTGGGCTTTCAGCCCGCCGTTGCTTGTAATTCTGTGTCCTCCGTGTGCTCCGTGAATCCGTAATTCCGCAGTCCTCCGTGTGCTCTGTGGATTCGTAATTCCGTGTGATCCATGGACAAAAAACTTGCTTTTACTTGTCTTTTCTTGTCTTTACTTGCCACGTCTGAAACAGGCGTGATTTTTGTTTTTACTACCATTTTTCTTCTCTAATTTTGCACCAGACGAAGGACAGAAGCCTTGGCGCGGTGCCGGTTTTCTTTTCCCCTTCGCAGAAGAAAACAATGAGCGTATATTTCAACTTTACAATCATCAACTGGACGTTCTCGTTTAACGTGAGAATCGGTTCTAACTAAAACACATTTACTGAACTTTCGCATGTGGGGACGTTAAGGGAAGTTAAGGGAAGTTAGAGAGAAGTTAAGGGACAAATGTCCTACGTCTTACGGCAAAAGGCTATTGTCTCTTCACTTCCCGAACGACCATAGGGAGTGATAACTTCTTTAACTTCTTTAACTTCAATCAATTCCCTCAGTTGCGAAACTTGAAACATTTATTAATCTGAGTTGAACATTGCGGAGGATATTCCCAGGGTAAAGTGCACAAGAATCCAATTTGTTTCCGCTCGCAAAAATCAACTAAGATGAAAACAGAAGAAAAAATCATTAACAACCAGTTTAACAACTGTGACCACATCCAACTCGAAGGCGTAGCGCATTACGACGAGCGCAGATCCTTCTTCTTCACCCCAGACGACCCCATTCCTCACAGCGTGCAGCGCTTCCGCACCAACGGGGTGGCGCAACAGATGACCGACGGGACGTTTGACTTTGTGGCTAAGCCATGGCGGAGATCGCAGTCTGTGCTGATCAAGAAACTGGCGCATGGGCGCGTTTCTAAGACCAAGGACGATGGCATCCAACTGACGCTGAAGGTGTATTGTCATGAGTCGATCAATATCGCCAACGCCATCAAAAGAGAGGCAGCCGAAGCTGTCAAGGCACTTATTAACTATCAACTAAAACACTAAGAGACAATGAGTTGTTTTGTAATCAAGATGGAGAGTGGCCGAAAAATCGGCTACCCCATCACTTCGAGAGAGCAGTATATGAAGCTCAGGGAATCGGGCGAACAGACTGCCTGTCTGACGAAAGCCCGCAACGGCAACAAAAAGGCGAAGTTGCGCCTGATGCAGTTCAACTATTCATTGGCAGGATCAGAACCCTTTGCATTGAAAGGCTACGACATCGTGGGTAAGACGGTGGGCATGGATGTGGATTTTGACCCAGAGGCGAAGGACTATGAGAAGCGGTTGAAAGAAGCGCCACAGATGATCCTTGACAAGAAAGAGGAACTCGGACTGATGCTGTTGGAGCGGTCGGTCAACAAAGGTTTTCACTTGGTATTCCGCCGTAGGGCAGGACTCTCGCAGGAGGAAAACTTGCGGTGGGCAAGCGACCTGTTGCAGATACCGTTTGACCAAGCTGCCAAGGACGTGACGCGCGTGTTTTTTGCCACTGGAGCGACGAAAGATGATTTGATTTATCTTGACAATACACTCTTTGATAATGCCCCGTTTGAGGCAGAAAATGCACCTGTGGTAGAGCGTCAACCGACGGAGGAAACGTCAAGTCAAGAGGCGACCAAGGACCTGCCTACAACGTACCCCATCATGTATCAGGGAATGCCTTATACGTCGATTGTCGAGGCACTGGAAAACCAGTTGGGCGGACGCCCTGAACACGGGTCGCGTAATGCGTTCATCTTCTCCATGGCGTGCAACCTGCGTTACCTGTGCAACGATGACCCATCGTGGATAGCAACCCTCTTGCCCAATTACGGCGAAGAACAAGGTCGGTGGATGTCCACCATCCGTTCGGCATGCGAGCGCAAGCAGACGATGGCGATGCCCGAAATAGTGAAGCGAGCCTTGAAGGTGGCGCAACAGGAAAACCGCTGTGATGGTGACGGAGAGGGTGAGGATGCTCCGCCTCAGATGCCGAAGAAGCTGCCCAAACTCATCGAACTCCTGACCTCGCAGACGCCAGAGATCTATCGGGCTGCCGTGGCGCATGCGGTATTTCCTCCGTTGGCAACCCACCTGTGGCGCACACGCTTCCCCTATATAGATAATGTGGAGCATGAAGCCACGCTGATGTGTGTGCTGATGGCTGGAACGGGTGCCGGTAAATCGTGTGTCAGCGACCCCATCAAGCATATCATGGCGGATATTCGGGAGCGTGACCGAGAGAATTTAGAACGCGAGAAAGCATGGAAGGAAGAAGCGAGCAGAAAGGGTGCCAACAAAGACAAGGCGAAGCGCCCCGAAAACCTTGTCATCCAGGAGATTGATGCCGACATGACCAATCCTGCTTTCGTGATGCGTACCGCCGAGGCACAGGAGCATTTCCTCTATACGTCGCTCAACGAAATAGACCAGCTTGATGAGCCGAAAGGTCAGGGCAAACAACAGTTTCGCATCATGTGTCTGGCATTCGACCCCGGAAATACCTACGGACAGACGCGTGTGGGTATGCAGTCGGTGACCGAGCGTGTCACCGTCCGTTTCAACTGGAACGCTTCGACAACCATCCTCAAAGGACAGCAGTATTTCCGCAATGTGCTGACCGATGGTCCTATCTCGCGTATCAATTTCTGTACGATACCGGAGCGAGAGATTGGCGCAGAAATGCCCGTCTATGGAACTTACGATGATCACTTTGACGAACAGCTCAAGCCCTATATTGAAAATCTGTGTCGGGCAAACGGCCTTGTGGAATGTAAGGAAGCCATTGCGTTGGCACAGCAACTGAAAGAAGAGAATGCCGATACGGCACGCATGACGCAGAGCAGAGTGTATGAGAACCTGTCGTTTCGTGCTAACGTCATCGCCTATCTCAAAGCGTGTGTACTCTACGTGGCTAACGGTTGCAAGTGGGAAAAGGAAATCGCCGATTTCGTGCGTTGGTCAGAACAGTACGACCTCTGGTGTAAGATGCGCTTCTTCGCTTCTGCCATCGAGCAGGCAGAAACTGAGGGGGAGCGATCAAGTAAACGCGGGCCGAGAAATCTGCTGCAACTATTGCCCAACCAGTTTACTATGCAGGAAGCAGAGGCTCTCCGACTGCAACAGGGATTGGATAGAAAAGGTACAAGACAAATGTTGCGCCAATGGGCTTATCGTGAGTATATAAACAGGATAAGCGTTACAGATAACAATATAACAGTTTACGAAAAGCTAAAATATAGAAATTACGAGAAATGAATATAACAATCATACGTGCCGAATGTTCCAAATATGGGCAGGACGGTGTACTCTATATCAATAATAATTCGGTATGCGATACATGCGAACACCCTAAGCGT
>SAMEA3663083__coassemble_2628_pt1 | contig 5500 bp, 4 predicted proteins | sample SAMEA3663083__metabat2_low_PE_009 | metagenome-assembled genome bin SAMEA3663083 (sample SAMEA3663083) | pig gut metagenome | biome: pig gut; feature: pig-associated habitat; material: faeces | place: France | collected 2012 | reverse complement strand
TCCGTCTAAGATCCGATGATTGATTTCCGTGCGACATTAGAAGAATCCGTGTCATCTGTGTGCAACCTTTCATCGGATGGCAGAAGGACAGAGGTCACGCAGGAAGCAATCAGCACAATGGGGCTTGCGAGCCGTACAAACGTAACGACCATGGAGCAACAGCCAATGGTGAGCAAGGGGAATATCGGCAGAAGGGATGATGCGCAAGAGTTGACGCTCAACCAACAAAGGAGTAGAGGCAGACCGCGTGACGATACCTAACCGATGGCTGACGCGGAACACATGGGTATCTACAGCCATGGCAGACTGTCCGAATGCCACACTCAACAGCACATTAGCCGTCTTACGACCCACGCCGGGAAGCGTCAGAAGATCTTCCATCGTCGCAGGAACCTCCCCATTGTGATGCGTCATCAATTCACGAGCCATTTCAACCAGATGGGCGGCTTTGGCATTGGGGTACGATACGCTCCTGATGAACTCATAGACCTCATCGGCTTCTGCTTCTGCCAGACTGCGTGCATCAGGATATTGTTTGAAAAGAGCAGGCGTAACCTGGTTAACGCGTTTGTCGGTACATTGTGCACTAAGCATTACCGCCACAAGTAGTTGGAAGATGCTGCCAAACTGCAATTCCGTTGTTGGATTGGGCATCTTCTCGCGAAATCTCGCAAAAATCAAAGCATTACGTTCATTCTTTTTCATATTCGTTGTTTTATCTTACACGGTCACACGGAATATTTTTATCCACGGATTACACGGAACACACGGAAAAAATTCTAGTTAAAGATTTTGTTTTGTGTTGCTTACGCAAGAAATCTTAGAGGAAATCTTCATGTAAAATCTAAGGACCTAAACGGTCCAGAAATCTATTTAATAATATTGTTATCTTCCTAAAATATTTCTTGCCGTAGGCAACATCTTAAACAAGATTTCCTCCAAAGATTTCTTGCCGTAGGCAACTAAAAAAATCCATCTAAGTTCCGATGATTTCATCCATGTGACATTTTATTGAGTTCCTTTTTGAATCTGATGTAGTATAGGAATCCCGCGATGGTCAGACCAAAGGGGAAAGCCGTCCAGATGCCATAGATGCCCAGATCGCAGATAAAGCCGAGGGTATATCCCAAGGGCAGGCTGACCACGAAATAGGCGATGAAGGCATAGGTCACCATCGGTTGTACGCAGGCTATTCCACGTAAGGCATTGGCAAACGCGTATTGCATGCCGTCGCCAAACTGATAGAGCGCCAAGATGAGAATCAACCCCGACACATACAGTTGCACCTCGATATTCTCGCTGAACAAACCGCCGATATGGTTGCGGAACAGCAAGATTGGGATGCTCAGCACGAAGGAGATAAAGAGGTTCAGACGGAAACCATCCATCGCATTAGCCTTCACGGCAGCAAAGTCGCGTTGTCCCACGAAATGGCTGACGCGTATCGCCATGGCAGCTGCCAATCCCGACAGAATCAGGTAGAACAGTTGCGAGATGGTAATCATCACCTGATGGGCAGCCAAAGGAATCGTACCCAACCATCCTGCCATCACACAACTCAGACTGAACGCAGCACTCTCCATGCCGAGTTGCAAGGCAACAGGCCAGCCCAAGCGGTTCATTTCTATGAAATCCACTTTGTTGATAGGATAGGAGAGGAAGTGGTGGCGATAGGTCTTGTAGCGTCGGCAGGAGAGCATCACGCCAACGAGGACGAGAGCCATGAAGACACGCGACCCTAATGTGGCAATTCCGGCACCCAGGAGTCCCATTTCAGGAAAACCGCCCACGCCATAGATGAGAAGCCAGTTGAAGAGAATATTCAGCAGGTTACCGCCCACCATGGTCCACATCGCCACTTTGGTTTGTGCAATACCGTCAAAGAATTGTTTCAGCGTGTTGAAGAGACCGACAAAGAGGATGCTCGCCAGATTGACCAGGAAATACGGCCGGATGAGCGACAGCAGTTCGTCAGGTTGTCCGATGTGTTCAAGATTGAAATAGAGGAAGGTCATGACGGCTGTAAACAGCAAGCCGACAACACCGTTGGCCACAAGAGAGTTTTTCACTTTTCCTCCTACGGCTTCGTTTTGCCCCATACCATAGAGTCGTCCTACGACAGGCGTCAGTCCGTAGGAGAAGCCCATATAGGCGATAAGAACAAGACCGAAGATATTGTTGACCAGGCCGGCGGCAGCCAGTTCTTCTGTGCTGTGATGACCTATCATGAGCGTATCGGCAAAACCGAGTACGATGGTGCCCAACTGGCCGATGATAATGGGAATGCCCAGCACGAGCAGTTCGCGGTAATGATGTCGTTGTTGTGATGTTGTAAGCGTCATTTCTTTCCGAGTTTGTCAGTCTGCGGGCCACTACCTGTGAAAGCCCAAATATGGGAGCCGGCAAAAAGTCTGTCGGCTCCCATATCGTATAGAGAGAGGGAGTGGGAACTCCCTGAGTATGTTATTATTTAGCAGCGTTGATGCGTTTCTTCACCTTATCCACGTAGGCATCGATGGTAGCAACAGCCACGATATTCACCACGTCGCGCACGCTGGCTCCGAAGTCGATGAAGTGGATAGGTTTGTTGAGTCCCATCTGGATCGGGCCGATAATCTCGACGTCCGCATCCAGCATCTGCAGCATCTTATAGCTTGAGCGTGCTGATGAGAGGTTGGGGAATACGAGTGTGTTTACATCCTTACCATTCAGGCGACTGAAAGGATACTGTTCGTCGCGGAGTTCGCGGTCGAGGGCAAAGCCCAGCTGCATCTCACCGTCGATAGCCAGTTCAGGATATTGCTGCTGCATGATTTCCGTAGCCTTGCGCACTTTCTGTGCCCCATCAGAAGTAGAGCTGCCGAAGTTAGAGTGAGAAATCATCGAGATAACCGGTTTCTCGTTGAAGAAGCGTACGCTGGTAGCCGCCAGACGTGCGATATCAACAAGTGCGTCGGTATCAGGATTCTCGTTCACCATGGTATCGGCAATATATAGGGTACCCTTCTGAGAGTTGATGATATGCATCGAACCGAAATGCTTGTATTCCGGACGGATGCCAATTACCTCTTTTGCCACCTTGATGGTGTTGCTGTATTTGGTATAGAGACCCGTGAGGAAAGCATCAGCCTCGCCAGTCTCCACCATCATCATACCGAAGTAGTTGCGTTCAAACATCTTATCGTTAGCCTCCTGGAAGGTGTATCCGTCGCGCTGGCGTTTCTCGGTCAGGATACGTGCATAACGCTCGCGGCGCTCCTGCTCGTCAGGATGACGCAGGTTGATAATCTCGATACCGTCGAGGTTGAGGTCCAGCTGTTTGGCCAATTTCGCAATCACCTCGTCGTTACCCAGCAGGATGGGGTGGCAGATGCCTTCAGCCTTCGCCTGTACGGCAGCTTTCAGCATAGTGGGGTGTACAGCTTCAGCAAATACCACACGCTGTGGATGAGCCGAGGCAGTAGCGTAGAGCTTCTGAGTCAGTTTAGTCTCCTGACCGAGCAATACCGACAGCGAACGCTTGTATTCATCCCAGTCCTCGATGGTCTTGCGGGCCACGCCACTCTCGATGGCAGCCTTGGCAACGGCAGCACTCACCTCTGTGATGAGACGAGGGTCAACAGGTTTCGGAATGAAGTACTGGCGACCGAAGGTGAGGTTGTTCACCTTATAGACATCGTTGACCACGTCGGGTACAGGCTGTTTGGCAAGATCGGCAATAGCGTGAACGGCAGCCAGCTTCATCTCTTCGTTGATGGCGGTAGCGTGAACGTCGAGTGCACCACGGAAGATGTATGGGAAACCAATCACGTTGTTGATCTGGTTAGGATAGTCAGTACGACCTGTTGACATCAAGGTGTCGGGACGAGCCTCCATGGCATCCTCGTATGAGATCTCAGGTACGGGGTTAGCCAAGGCGAAGATGATAGGATCTTTTGCCATCGACTTCACCATATCCTGCGAGAGCACGTTACCCTTCGACAGACCTACGAAAACGTCGGCTCCGTTGACAGCCTCTTCCAGGGTATGCACATCACGACGGTCGGTAGCAAAGAATTTCTTCTGTTCGTTCAGGTTCTCGCGGTCAGAAGTGATCACACCCTTCGAGTCGAGCATCAGGATATTCTCCTTTTGAGCGCCGATAGCCATATAGAGTTTGGTACAAGAGATGGCAGCAGCACCCGCGCCGTTGACCACGATCTTCACCTTTTTAATATCCTTACCAATCACTTCAAGGGCATTTTTCAGTCCGGCAGCAGAAATGATAGCCGTACCATGCTGGTCGTCGTGCATCACGGGGATGTCGAGAGTACGCTTCAGGCGCTCCTCGATATAGAAGCACTCAGGCGCCTTGATATCCTCAAGGTTGATACCGCCGAAGGTAGGCGCAATCTTCTCTACCGCTTCACAGAATTTCTCAGGGTCCTTCTCAGCCACCTCGATATCGAACACATCGATGCCACCATAGATTTTAAACAAGAGGCCCTTACCCTCCATGACAGGTTTGCCGCTCATGGCGCCAATATCACCCAGTCCAAGAACAGCCGTTCCGTTAGAGATTACAGCCACGAGGTTTCCTTTGTCAGTATATCGATAGGCAGCCTCAGGGTCTTGCTGGATCTCAAGACACGGATAGGCAACACCAGGAGAGTAGGCGAGCGACAGGTCTGTCTGTGTACGGTAAGCCTTGGTAGGCTTCACTTCAATTTTTCCAGGACGGCCAGCCTCATGATAGTTGAGGGCGGCCTCTTTAGAGATTTTTACCATAATAATATAAGTAGCTTTATGTTTGTTCCATTAAAAACAGCACAAAATTACAAAAAATGAGCGAAAATACATCAACCTTTTTAATCTTTTTAGTAACTTTGTGGGCAAAATGGTTACTTATGCAGGAAATAACAAGAGATTTGACTGATTATCGTATAGGATTAAGGGATAAGATACTGGAAACAGCCATGGCTGCGTTTGAGAAAAAAGGTGTAAAGGCGGTTAAGATGGACGACATAGCAACAGCCTTGTCCATATCCAAGCGCACCTTATATGAAATATATGATGACAAAGAGGCTTTATTGTATGAAGGCATCAGCAAGCGCGACCGTCTGCGTCACGACCAGATACAATCCTATGCCAGCAAAGGTCATAATGTGATGGAGATACTGAAGGAAGCCTATCGCGTCAATAGTAACGCCTCCCGCAATATCTGTCCTGCATTCTACGAAGACATCCATCGCTATCCTAAGATAGAGCAATACATGCAGAAAGTCAGGGCCCAGAAGTGCGCCGAGATATTAGATTTCATGCATTTAGGTGTTGAGCAAGGTTTCTTCCGTTCCGACATCAACTACAATCTCTTTCTTATCCTTTATGACTCCGTCACCGATGCCATCATCAATAACAAGCTCTTGTCAACCTATACCATGGACGAGCTCTACTACAATTTCTTCCTTGTTCCCCTCCGTGGTGTATGCACAGAAAAAGGCCTGCAACTGGTAGCGGAAAC
>SAMEA3663083__coassemble_2573_pt1 | contig 5591 bp, 6 predicted proteins | sample SAMEA3663083__metabat2_low_PE_009 | metagenome-assembled genome bin SAMEA3663083 (sample SAMEA3663083) | pig gut metagenome | biome: pig gut; feature: pig-associated habitat; material: faeces | place: France | collected 2012 | reverse complement strand
GTAAAATCACAAAATTCCTTGGTTTTTAGGCTGTAAAATCACAAAATTCCTAAGCGTTGACAACATGCTATTCGGCATGTTTCTGCCATACAGCCTGATGCGTAATAGCTGCTTGTTTTCTTAGTATGCTGCAAAAGCTATATATTTGGAGAAAAAAAGCAAAGGATGCGTTTTCTATGAAATAGGAGACGTCGCGTGCATGCGCACACGCGATGTCGCACTTTTGTTACCACTCGACCACCAGACTGGGCTAAAACATTGAAGGAGAATGAAATGGCCTGTGTGGTCGAATGGCGGAACTGTGATTTTCGACCACACATCGACCACCAAAATCAGATTTAGGGAGAGATCCTCGATATTCTGTTTTGTTTGAAAAAAATGATGGATTTGGACGATGGCGAAAAAACAAAGCCGAAAAAAAATATTGGAAAACTCTTGCATTCGCTCATCAAATTTATTATCTTTGTAGGCGGAAAAACATACCACGCCTATCAGCCTAACGGGCATGAACCAGATAAAGAGAAACACATTTTTTAATTTAATAACTTAATAATTAACAGCTTATGAAAACACAACCTATCGAAACACAGACTGTCAAACGATTGATTACTGACCAATGGGCTTTTTGTTTCAATACCCAATGCCCGCTTGCCTCACAATGTTTTCGACAAATCTCTATGCAGTACAAAGATGCTGATCTCCACCAAGGACTTGCCATCTATCCCGATGCCATCAATAATGGCGATTGTCATTATTTCGTGCGCTTGAAAATGGTGAAAACAGCATGGGGAATGAACAATATGTTGAAGCAAGTGGAGTATGGTAAAATTGGCGAAGTGCGTCAACAGTTGATCAATTATTTGGGCAGTATTTCCACCTTCTACCGTTATAACCGAGGAGAAAAACATTTGTCTTCCGAACAACAGCAAGCGATTGTTGGTATGCTTAAAGACAATGGGTGTTCTTATGTCACATTCGACCATTATGAAGATGAATACATGCTGACAGATCAGCCTATTGAATAAGTGTCAACCATGCAGGCGTATAAGTCTTTGCCCAACGTTTGATATGAGTCGTTTCCAACGTTGAAAAAACATCTTTCCAACGTTGAAAGTACATCTTTCTAACGTTTGATAATACTTTTATCCAACGTTTGACAATACCTTTATCCAATGTTTGATAATACTTTTATCTAACGTTTGATAATACCTTTATCCAACGTTTGATAATACTTTTGTCAGGTATGTGGCAAAGGACTGAAAATGTTGGATAGCCATGAAAGATACGGGCACCTGTATGGGGAAATAAGTATAAGTTATTGAACAATAAATAAATATAAATACTATGAAATTCACAATTACAAGACGAAACACAAAAAACAGACAGACCTTGAGAACCGTTGACATCGTGAAATGGATGGAGCAAATTGCACATGATGATGCGCAACAGACTGTGGGAAAATTTCGAGAAGAGGTTGCCGACAGTATTTTGGGCTACGACTTTCATCATGCCATCCCCACTTGGCGCCATGTGTTCCCTGCTGCTGAATTTACAAAAGACAGCAACGGCAACCTTATGATGACCCGTAACAATGGTATTCTTATGTTGTATTTTGATGACATTATAGGGAAAGAATCACTCGAAAAAGCCAAGACAAATGCCGCTTTTCTGCCCTCTACCTACCTTGTGGTGACCGCTGCAGATGCTAAGGGCATCGTGGTGTTGGTGCGCTATGCCGATGAAAATGGCATGTTGCCTACTGATGAAGAAGTGGCAAAACACCTCTACCGTCAGGCAGCAGCACGCATCCGACCGCTCTATCTCTCACAGATTGAAGGAAAAGGGGCGAAGGAAGTATCTACTTTGTATGATAATTTCCTCAACACTCTCGATGCCCATCCATATTACAATCCTCAGGCGATACCGCTTCGCGTGAATCGCTATGGGGTAGATTGTCAATCTGATATGTTGGATATGCCATCGCCTGTGAAAGTCGATGATGCAACGGAAAATCCGCTTTCGGAGATTAAGCGTATGATTGCCTATTTTGACAGTCACTACGACTTTCGCTATAATGATCTGATGAAATATACCGAGTATCTGAATCGGCAGAAAGCGTATTATGACTTTCAACCACTCGATGAACGCGTGAAAAAACGCATGGCGGTCGAACTCCTTCTGGCAGGAATCAATGTCTCCTATAAAGATGTGAGAAATTATCTTGAGTCGGATATCATACGCAAATACAATCCTATGGACCATTATCTCTACCGACTGCATGGAAAATGGGACGGACAAGACCATATCGGAGCATTGGCACGAACCGTGCCAACCGCCAATCCACACTGGGAAACATGGTTTCGCATCTGGTTTCTCGCCATGGTCAACCAATGGCGAGGACAGTATAACCGACGGTATGGCAACAGTATGGTGCCTCTGCTCATTTCGCCACAGGGTTACCATAAGAGTACGTTTTGTCGCAGTTTGCTACCGCCCGAACTGCAATGGGGCTATAATGACAATCTTTTACTCAACGAGAAACGTCAGGTGTTGCAGGCTATGTCGCAGTTTCTGCTGATCAATCTCGACGAGTTCAACCAGATATCGCCCAAGGTGCAACAGGGTTTTCTGAAAAACCTCATCCAGTTGTCTAATATCAAGATCAAACGCGCTTATGGCACTCATGTTGAGGAATTTCCGCGTCTCGCCTCGTTTATTGCCACCAGCAATATGGACGATATCTTGGCAGATCCGTCAGGCAATCGCCGTTTTATGGCTATCGAGTTGACTGCTCCTATACGTGTGGATTGTCGTCCCAACCACGAACAACTTTATGCACAGGCAGTTGAGGCAATAGAAAATGGTGAGAAAATATGGTTTGACGAGGAACAAACTAAACTGGTCATGGAAAACAACGAGCGGTTTACCACCATCATCCCTGTTGAACAGTGTTTCGCAGCATGTTTCTCACCGGCAGCCAATGAGATAGAGGGTGAGTATCTGTCAGTAGCAAAAATCTATGCCGAACTGAAAACTCGGTTCGGCAGTGGCTTGAGTGTGGCGAATATACAAACACTTGGTCGTCACTTGAAGCAGATTGCTGGTTTCAAAAGACGCAGAACCAAATACAGCACTGACTATCTTGTGAAACGCCTGTGAGGAACTAATCAATCTATGGTGTTCGATGGGTGTTCGATAAATGCGTTATAAACACCATCGAACACCATATAGTTTGTTGTATGTCAATGTATTAGCAAAATGTGGTGTTCGGTGTTCAAATATTTCTTGAAAACTAAATTTATGTACGCCGGTCAGGGCTTTGACCACGCGAAACATCTTTGCTGATAGCAACGGTTAGAAGAGCAGTGTGGTACTACTGGATGCGATGCTCTGGATGCATAACATCGCTGTAAATCAGATTCTTCTGTGCTTTAACACCTTTTGCCTTGAATAGTTCTCTGACTGTGACGAAGCGGAAACCTTTGGCTTGCAGTATGGGAATGAGCTGATCGACAGCAGCAACAGTCTGTTCGTTGCCCTTGAAATCGTGGAGCAAGAAGATGAGACCGTCACGTGCACAAGCTGTCAGGCGCTCTACACGCTGTTCGGCAGTGACATGGTCGAGCCAGTCTTCACAACCTTCACCACAGATGAATCCCAAATCGACATGATCATACAGTGTCTGGTTGACATTGATATATGGTGGACGGAAGAACACAGGCGCCTCACCCACATATTTCTCGACCAAAGCCGAAGTTGTCTTGATTTCTTTGCGGATAGAGTCGGGCGTGAGTTGCGACATTGGACTGTGGGTAAGACTATGGTTCTCAATCTCGTGGCCCTCGTCGTGGGCACGTTTCATCACTACGGCACTCTCTTCGGTGATATTGTTGCCAATGACGAAGAAAGATGCCTTGACACCATGTTTCTTCAATACATCGAGCATGTGGACTGTAGTGGTGGTGTTGGGACCATCGTCAAAACTGAGGGCCACCAGTTTTTCCTGAGCGAGTAGAGTCATGGTCTGTATAGCCATAAACAATAGTAATGTTAGTTTTTTCATTTCTTTTATGTATAGGTTAGGCGGATGTTCCGCACTGGCAAAGGTACTATAAAAAAATGAATCGCACAATAGAATGTAGGAAAAACATATCCGTGCGGTGTGAAATCAAAACTCCACGTAGGGTTCCAAGCGTTTCAAATCATGTTCGCTGAATGCGGCAGAAAACTCTAAGTCTGCCAGCGAGTGGATCCGACCATAGAGCCGGCGATAGTCTATGATGTCTTTAGCCTGATAAAAATTGATGTAGGGGTGACGCCTCAAAGCAGAGAACGACAACTCGTTGATTTTCAGTTTGGCAGGATTGGGCTTGCTGATGACGAAATACTGTTTGGCCTGTTTGGGAAAATTCTCAATCTCGTCGAGTTGGTTGACATCCACATAGCCACCAATCCATTTACCATGGCGAATAATCTCCTTGGCATAGAACGTGCCGATGCCAGGCACTTGACGCAGCGTTTCCTCGTTGGCAGTGTTGAGCACGATGCGTTGGGTGTTGGTAATCTTCTTAATCCATTTCGTAGTGTCGCGATGCTGGTAGAGCGAGTCACGTCGCATACGAGATGTGTCGCGTGGGTGACGGTCGTCGGCAACCAGTGATGCTGCCGACTGATAGTCTGCCGAGATGCGGATATAGGGTTCCAGTCGGCGATAATCCTTGACGGTCAGTCCGTAAAGGCGAGCAAAATCGGCTTTAGTGCGATAGATGCCACCTTTCGACCTGTATTTATAAATGTTGCGCACCTGCCATGGGCGCAGTCCCAAACGGAGCAGTTGGGTAGAGTCGGCTGTATTCGGATCAAACACAAACGACTCCACCCGCTGTCCTTGGGTGTGATAATAGCGATGCTTGGACTTTTCTGGAGCTTCTTTACGTGCGCGTACCGATTCTGTATGGTTGTCGTCGGTCAGCACAAAAAGGATTCCCATCATGGCGATACCCACGATGAGCAACGAGATAATGACCCGGCGGTCGCTATATACCATGGCAATGCTTATTTGGCAGCCAGAACCTCTACTTCGACCAAAGCTCCTTTGGGCAGACGGTCAACGGCAACAGCCGAACGGGCAGGGTAGGGCTGAGCAAAAAACTCGGCATAAACCTCGTTCATAGCAGCAAAATCGTCCATAGAGTCGAGATAGACAGTGGTTTTTACCACATGACTCAAATCGGTGCCTGCGGCTTCGAGTACATGTTTGGCATTGGTGAGGCACTGGCGAGTCTGTTCCTTAACACCGCCTTCTACAAAGTTGCCGGTGGCAGGATCTACAGGAATCTGTCCAGATGCGAATACGAAACCGTTTACTTCGATGGCCTGACTGTAAGGGCCGATGGCTGCTGGAGCCTGTTCTGAATGGATTTGTTTCATTGTCTTTTTCTTGTTTTAGCCCCCAAGGGTCGTTAGACCATTAGGAGATGTTTGGGTTAGATATTTGTTTCTGGTCCAAAATTACTGCTTTTTCCGCAATAAACCATCATTGGCGGTGTTTTTTTCTATGTTACATGTATTTTTATATGAAAGTGTTAAAA
>SAMEA3663083__coassemble_1237_pt1 | contig 9539 bp, 4 predicted proteins | sample SAMEA3663083__metabat2_low_PE_009 | metagenome-assembled genome bin SAMEA3663083 (sample SAMEA3663083) | pig gut metagenome | biome: pig gut; feature: pig-associated habitat; material: faeces | place: France | collected 2012 | reverse complement strand
TCTGCTATTATCGTAAGCGATTATAGTGAGCAATATTCCCATTGGAATGCTAACGAAAGTCTTGCCGACTGGTTGAAAAGAGAAAAAGTACCTGGTATTACAGGTATTGACACCCGCCAATTGACAAAGGTTCTTCGTGAACATGGTGTGATGATGGGTAAAATACTCATGGACGACGAACCTGACAATATTCCAGAAGCCGATTATGAAGGTGTGAATTTCGTGGATCGTGTTTCCTGTAAAGACATCATCCGATATAATGAAGGCGTAGGACGAAAAGTGCTACTCGTCGATTGTGGAGTGAAAGCCAATATCATTCGTTGTCTTATCAATCGTGGAGTGGAAGTTATTCGGGTGCCATGGAACTACGATTATACCGGAATGGAATTTGATGGACTCTTTTTGGCTAACGGACCCGGCGACCCTGACATGTGTGGAGATGCCGTCGATATTATCCGTAAGCAGATGTCTGTTAGCCGCAAACCAATATGTGGAATCTGCATGGGAAACCAATTGTTAGCTAAGGCAGGTGGCGCCTCAATCTATAAGTTGAAATATGGACATCGCAGCCACAACCAACCAGTTCGCGAAGTAGGTACCAACCGTTGTTATGTGACCAGTCAGAACCATGGTTATGCCGTTGATGCTTCTACATTAGGAAAAGAATGGCGCGAACTCTTTGTCAATATGAACGACGGTTCTAATGAAGGCATTCGCCATCAGACCAACCCTTGGTTTAGCAGCCAGTTCCATCCTGAGGCTTGTTCTGGACCAGTCGATACTGAGTTTATGTTCGACCGCTTCGTAGAGGCATTATAATCCATCAAACCATTTTTATGTAATAAGAACAATAATGAAATACGATAATATCAAAAAAGTATTGCTCCTTGGAAGTGGAGCGCTCAAAATCGGAGAAGCTGGAGAATTTGATTATTCTGGTTCACAAGCCCTTAAAGCATTACGCGAGGAAGGGGTGAAAACCGTACTTATCAATCCGAATATTGCTACCGTACAGACGTCAGAAGGGGTAGCCGATGAAATATACTTCTTACCCGTTCAACCTTATTTTGTTGAACGTGTGATAGAAAAAGAACGACCAGACGGTATCCTGCTTTCTTTTGGTGGTCAGACCGCGTTGAACTGTGGCGTAGAACTCTATCAGAGTGGAGTGCTCGATAAATATGGCGTACGCGTATTAGGAACTCCCGTACAGGCCATTATGGATACAGAAGACCGCGAACTCTTTGTGGAGAAACTCGATGAAATCAACGTAAAGACTATTAAGAGTGAGGCTTGTGAAAACATAGAACAAACACGCAAAGCTGCTGCGGAATTGGGCTATCCTGTCATTCTTCGTGCAGCATACGCACTTGGCGGATTAGGTTCTGGTTTTGCCGATAATGAAGAAGAACTCAACAAACTTGCTGAAAAAGCGTTCTCTTTCTCTCCACAGGTATTGGTCGAGAAATCTCTCAAAGGTTGGAAGGAGATTGAATACGAGGTGGTGCGAGACCGTTACGATAATTGCATTACCGTCTGCAATATGGAAAACTTCGACCCGCTGGGAATACATACGGGCGAATCAATAGTTGTTGCTCCTTCTCAGACCTTGACAAACTCAGAATATCACAAACTCCGTGCCCTTGCCATCAAGATTATCCGTCATATCGGAATTGTTGGAGAATGTAATGTACAATACGCTTTCGACCCACAGTCGGAAGACTATCGAGTGATTGAGGTTAATGCACGCCTGAGTCGTTCTTCTGCTTTGGCATCTAAAGCGACTGGTTATCCCTTGGCATTTGTGGCTGCCAAACTTGGTATGGGTTATGGACTCTTTGAACTCAATAATTCGGTTACCAAAACGACAAGTGCATTCTTCGAACCTGCCCTTGACTATGTGGTCTGCAAAATTCCACGTTGGGACTTGTCCAAATTCCGTGGTGTTGACAAGGAACTTGGATCATCTATGAAGTCTGTAGGTGAGGTCATGGCTATCGGACGTACCTTTGAAGAGGCTATACAGAAGGGACTGCGCATGATAGGACAGGGAATGCATGGTTTCGTGGAAAACAAGGAACTGAAGATTGAGGATGTTGACGCGGCCCTCCGTGAACCTACCGATAAGCGCATCTTCGTCATTTCAAAGGCTATGCATCTTCCGCAATATGATATTGACCGTATTCACGAACTTACCCGTATCGATAAGTGGTTCCTCTACAAACTGAAACACATCATAGATATCGACGAGGCGTTGAAAGGCCTGAAAAATAATGATGGTACATCGGCAGAAAAACTTGATGCGACATTACTTCGTGAGGCAAAAGTCTATGGATTTACCGATTTCCAAATTGCACGTGCCATCGGACTTGAGGAAACCATGAACAATATGCATGAGGCTGTACTTGCTGTTCGTAAGATACGTAAGTCGATGGGTATTGTTCCCGTGGTTAAACAGATAGACACGCTTGCTGCGGAATATCCTGCCCAGACCAATTATCTTTATGTGACGTATAGTGGGGTGGAAAGCGATATTCAATATGAACAAGATGGAAAGAGTATTATCGTACTTGGCTCAGGAGCTTACCGCATCGGTTCGAGTGTAGAGTTCGACTGGTGTGGTGTGCAGGCTCTTAATACCATACGCAAGGAAGGTTGGAGAAGTGTCATGATCAATTATAATCCGGAAACGGTTTCTACCGATTATGATATGTGCGACCGCCTGTATTTCGACGAACTGACCTTCGAACGCGTCATGGATATTATTGACCTCGAACAGCCTCATGGTGTCATCGTATCGACTGGTGGACAGATTCCTAATAATCTTGCCATGCCTTTGGCAGAACAGCACGTGCCGATTCTGGGTACGTCTGCCATCGATATTGACGGCGCAGAAGATCGTGCAAAGTTCTCACAGATGCTCAACGAACTTGGAGTCAACCAACCTGAATGGAGCGCTTTGACCTCGATGGATGACATAGACCGCTTTGTGGATAGGGTAGGATTCCCAGTTCTCGTGCGCCCATCGTATGTGTTGAGTGGAGCGGCCATGAATGTTTGTTCCAATCGTGAAGAACTTGAGCGCTTCCTCCAGTTGGCTGCAAATGTGAGCGAAGACCACCCTGTGGTTGTTTCCAAGTTTATCGAACATGCCAAGGAAATAGAAATGGATGCTGTTGCTAAAGATGGCGAAATATTTGCCTATGCCATTTCAGAACATATCGAGTTTGCTGGCGTCCATTCTGGAGATGCTACGATTCAGTTCCCTCCACAGAAACTTTATGTAGAAACAGTTCGCCGCATCAAGCGCATCAGTCGCCAGATTGCCAAAGCGCTTCACATCAACGGACCGTTCAATATTCAGTTCATGGCACGTGATAATGACATTCTCGTGATTGAATGTAACTTGCGCGCCTCACGCTCCTTCCCGTTTGTATCAAAGGTGTTGAAAATCAACTTGATTGAGCTTGCCACTAAAGTAATGCTTGGTCTTCCTGTTGAGAAACCTCATAAAAACCTTTTCGACCTCGATTATGTAGGTATCAAAGCCAGTCAGTTCTCTTTCAACAGATTGCAGAAAGCTGATCCTGTACTTGGCGTTGATATGGCTTCAACAGGTGAGGTGGGATGCTTGGGTGACAATACATCTACGGCTTTGCTGAAAGCCATGCTGAGCGTGGGACATCGCATTCCGAAAAAGACTGTCCTCTTATCTACAGGTACACCTAAACAGAAAGCTGAAATGATTGATGCTGCCCGTATGTTAGTAGATCATGGCTACAAACTCTATGCTACAGGTGGAACATCACGCTATCTGACAGAAAATGGTATAGAAAACACGACTGTCTATTGGCCCAGCGAATCAGACAAACAGCCACAGGCTCTTACACTCCTCCATGACCACAAGGTGGATATGGTAGTCAATATCCCCAAAAATCTGACCGAAGGAGAACTGAGTAATGGTTATCTCATCCGTCGTGCCTCCATCGATCTCAACGTGCCGCTCATTACCAACAGTCGATTGGCTTCTGCTTTTATCCAGGCGTTCTGTACGGTATCGTTAGACAATATAGGAATCAAGTCTTGGAGAGAGTATTGACAAAAATAATTATGTAAACATTTGGCAGGTTGCCAAATGTTTACTATATTTGCACAGTCAAAACTCTTAAAGATTATAAAACTATGGAACTTGGTGACATACTTGAATCTAAAATAAACCGAAGTGACTATAAGATACTTATTGTCGATGATGTGACGAGTAACGTGTTGCTATTGAAGATTCTTCTGACCAATGAGAAGTTTCAAATATGCACAGCGTCTAACGGCCATCAATGTGTAGAAGTGGCACGTAGCGAACATCCTGACTTGATATTGCTCGATGTAATGATGCCCGAACTCAACGGATTTGACACGGCGGTTATATTGAAAAAAGATCCCCTGACAGCAGATATACCTATTATATTTCTGACGGCTCTCAATAGCCCAAGTGATCTTGTACATGGATTCCAAGTTGGAGCTCATGACTTTTTGACGAAGCCTTTCAATAAGGAAGAACTGATCATGCGCGTCATGCACCAGATTTCATTGGTGGCAGCCAAACGCTATATTATAGAGCAAAATGAAAAGCTCAAGCGGATCATTTCTAACCGTGATAAGATGTATTCAGTAATCGCACATGACTTGCGTTCGCCTATGGCATCCATCCGTATGGTACTTAACCTCTGTGTCAACGTGGTGACGCCGGATATGGTTGGCGAGGAGATCTTTGGTTTGCTCGATAAGGCCAATCGTGAATCAGAAGAGACTCATGACTTGCTTGACAACCTGTTGAAGTGGACCAAGAGTCAGACTGGACGCCTTGAAGTGGCTTATCAGAATCTCGAACTCGATGATATCGTTCCTGGTGTGGTTGATATCTTCACGATGATTGCTGAGATGAAGAAGATCAAACTTCAGTATATTCCTTCTGAGGAGCATCTGAAAGTACGAGCTGACAACGATATGATGAAAACCGTGGTGCGCAACTTCATTTCAAACGCTATTAAGTTTACCCCAGAAGGCAAGGGAATCGAGGTATATTATAAGAAGTCGGGCGAGTTTGCCAAAATCAGCGTTCGCGACCATGGTGTCGGAATTGCTCCAGAACGTATTGATACCTTGTTCCATAAAGGAGAAACCACTTATGGTACAGGTGGTGAGGAAGGTTCTGGACTTGGACTCCAGCTTTGTGCAGATTTCGCTCGCAAGAATGGTGGCGACGTGATGGTGGAATCAACCTTAGGAGAAGGCTCTACCTTCAGTTTCTTAGTACCGTTGTTGAAAGAAGAAGCATAATATTGTAATCATACATTTTGATTATTACAATAAAATACAGACAGGGGCATCTTTTGAATGATCGCCCCTGTTTGTGTTTCGTGAACTTATGACACTTTATTCTTCTTCGGGATGTTTTGGAAATGTCTTCGGGTTAATACGATCCTATGCTTACCTCTTCAATAAGTCTCTTCTAAGTACTATAAAAATGGGAGTTTAATGGGACTTACTTCCTATATAAATATAAGTAAGCATAAGTTGCCACCTCTGTCATGTAGGAAGCCGTAATGAATGACTTATTTAAAGAAATGATGAAAAAAATTACTCTTTTCTTGCATAATACAAGGAAATATGTTATCTTTGCCGAATAGAAAAATCAATAACAATAATTAATAAACAAACATCAAAGCTAACTTATGAGCCAAAAAAGAGTTTATACCTTTGGTAATGGAAAAGCTGAAGGTAATGCAAAAATGCGTGAACAACTTGGTGGTAAGGGTGCCAACCTTGCCGAAATGAACCTTATTGGAGTGCCTGTGCCTCCAGGATTCACCATTACTACTGACTGTTGCAACGAATACTATCAGGTAGGACAAGAGAAAATCATGCAGTTGCTTAACGATGATGTCATGGCTGCTGTCAAGCACATCGAGGAACTGATGAACTCTAAGTTCGGAGACAAAGAAAATCCATTGCTCGTGTCTGTTCGTTCTGGAGCACGTGCTTCCATGCCTGGTATGATGGATACCATCCTGAACCTTGGTCTTAACGACGAGGTGGCAGAAGGATTGGTAAAGAAGACAAACAACCCTCACTTCGTTTATGACTCATATCGCCGTTTCGTACAGATGTATGGCGACGTCGTACTCGAAATGAAACCTGTGAATAAAGAGGATATCGATCCGTTTGAGGAGATTATCGAACAAGTGAAGGCTGAGCGTGGTGTGAAACTCGACAAAGACCTTTCTGTGGATGAGTTGAAGAAACTCGTTCAGCTGTTTAAAGCAGCTATCAAAGAACGTACAGGCAAAGTATTCCCAGACAATCCTATTGAACAGCTGTGGGGTGCTATTTGTGCGGTGTTCCGTTCATGGATGAACGAACGTGCCATCCTCTATCGTAAGATGGAAAGCATTCCAGACGAGTGGGGTACAGCTGTTTCGGTAATGGCCATGGTATTCGGTAATATGGGTGAGACTTCAGCTACTGGTGTATGCTTCAGCCGTGATGCCGCTAATGGTGAAAACGTATTCAATGGTGAGTATCTCGTTAATGCACAGGGTGAAGATGTTGTGGCTGGTATCCGCACACCACAGCAGATTACAAAGCTGGGGTCACAGCGTTGGGCAGAACGTGCAGGAATCTCAGAAGAAGAGCGTGTCGCTAAATATCCTTCAATGGAAGAAGCTATGCCAGAGATTTACGCACAGCTTAACGGCATTCAGGAGAAACTCGAAGAGCACTATCGCGATATGCAGGATATGGAGTTCACCGTACAGGAGGGCAAACTCTGGTTCCTTCAGACCCGTAACGGAAAACGTACAGGCGCTGCCATGGTGAAGATTGCCATCGACCTGCTTCACGAAGGAAAAATCGACGAGAAGACCGCTATCATGCGTTGTGAACCACAGAAGCTTGATGAACTGCTTCACCCCATCTTTGATAAAAAAGCTCTTACCACAGCAAAAGTTATTGCACAGGGTCTGCCTGCATCTCCAGGAGCAGCATGCGGACAGATTGTATTCCATGCTGACGATGCACAGGAATGGCATGAAGATGGCCACAAAGTGGTACTTGTACGTATTGAAACCTCTCCAGAAGACCTCGCCGGTATGTCTGCCGCAGAAGGCATCCTGACAGCACGTGGCGGTATGACCTCTCACGCTGCCGTTGTAGCACGTGGCATGGGTAAATGCTGTGTATCAGGTGTAGGTTCACTCAATGTTGATTATCATGCTAAGACCGTTGAGATTGACGGAGTCGTATATAAAGAAGGTGACTACATCTCACTTAATGGTACCACAGGTCAGGTTTATGCAGGCGAAGTACCTACCAAGGCTGCAGAACTGAGTGGCGACTTCAAAGAACTCATGGACCTTTGCGATAAATACACCAAACTTCAGGTTCGTACCAATGCAGACACTCCACACGATGCACAGGTTGCACGTCAGTTTGGTGCCAAGGGTATTGGTTTGACTCGTACCGAGCACATGTTCTTCGAGGACAAGAAGATCGTGGCTATGCGTGAAATGATCCTTTCTGATAGTATCGCAGGACGCGAAAAGGCACTCGCCAAACTTCTTCCTTATCAGAAAGCTGACTTCAAGGGAATTCTTGAAGCAATGGACGGTCTGCCCGTAAATATCCGTCTGCTCGATCCACCTCTCCACGAGTTCGTTCCCCACGATATCGAAGGTCAAAAAGTAATGGCCAAGGAGATGGGCGTAGATCTCGCCACCATCCAGCGTCGTGTGGATTCTCTGGCAGAGAACAACCCGATGCTTGGACATCGCGGATGTCGTCTTGGTATTACCTTCCCTGAAATTACAGCCATGCAGACCCGTGCTATTCTCAGCGCAGCATGTGAACTGAAGAAGGAAGGAAAGAATCCTATGCCAGAGATTATGGTTCCATTGATCGGTACCATCAAGGAGCTCAAACAGCAGAAGGATGTTATTCAGTATGCTGCCAAGGAGGTATTTGCTGAATATGGCATCAAGGTAGAGTTTGAGATTGGTACTATGATTGAGATTCCACGTGCTGCCCTTACAGCAGGTCTTATTGCCAGCGAAGCACAGTACTTCTCATTCGGTACTAACGACCTTACCCAGATGACCTTCGGTTACAGCCGTGACGATATTGCTTCGTTCCTGCCTGTATATCTCGACAAGAAGATTCTTAAGGTTGACCCATTCCAGGTACTCGACCAAGAGGGTGTAGGCCGTCTCATCAAGTATGCCGTTAAAGAGGGTCGCGAAACACGTCCTGATCTCCGTTGTGGCATCTGTGGTGAGCATGGTGGTGAACCAAGTTCTGTGAAGTTCTGTGCCAAGATTGGTATGAACTATGCATCATGTTCTCCTTTCCGCGTGCCCATCGCAAGACTTGCTGCCGCCCAGGCCGCCGTGGAAGAATAAACGAAAAGTGCTGAAAATTAGCTACATAAAGGGTAAGTATCTGGCAAACAGGTACTTGCCCTTACTTTTTTGTTCATGTTCTGCTTATTCGATTTGCAGTACAAGTTGGCAAAAATGGGGTAAATGTTTCCCAATTTTCAAGGTTCTGTTTCCCAAAGCATTTAAATGTTTCCCAGAAAACAACGATTGTTTCCCAAAAAAATCGACCGTGTTTCCCAAAATAACATGGCGTTTTCCAAAGAATCATAATGAACAAAAAAGATATAGTAACTTAAAAAGATTTTCAGCTATGGCTACATTAAAAGCAATTGTTAAGGCAAAGATGAAAAACGGAATGTACAATGTTTACATCCGTTTTACCCAAAACAGACAGTTCTCCTACTTCAGAACGTCATGGATGGTTAATGAAAAAGGTCTCAGTGATGACAAGAAGGACATCATTGATCCTTTCGTGATTCAACAGACTTCTGTTTTGATTGATAAATTCTACACTCGACTCAACCAAGTTGATTCATCGAATTGGTCAGCAAGTGAGGTTTTGCAGTTTGTTCAGGACTTTGACAAGGATATGTCTTTCTCTGATTATGCAAGAAAGCATATAGATAAGCTGATTGCACGAGGACAGGAACGTACTTCTCGTAATTACAAGTGGGCAATACTCGATGTCAGGAGGGAGAATCATGGCGTTTTTGAGACTGCGCATGATACATACGCAGAGAAATGCCAACGTACAGAGTACCGCCTTGGCGTATATGTTCAGGTTGAACACGAACAGCGCAAGAATGCATAATGCAATGATTACGCCGTAGAATATGTACACTCCCTTCAGGGGGGATTTCTTTTTATCAGTCTTCAAATTCATATAGTTCGAGTCTTAATATTTCAAAAGTTGCTTTCTGAATGATGTATTCGACATCCTTGCTTCTCAGTGAGAGAGTGTCGGCACGAGCCTTTGCTGTCGGGTCATGCTCAATGAGCCTCCTCACACCATCAGCCAGATCGTGCTCATTGATTTTCCAAATGTGAGGCTTCTGCCAACAGTACTGGTTCCTGTAGTTACGAAGCGTTATCACCTGGTAGTCGATGTGG
>SAMEA3663083__coassemble_1148_pt1 | contig 10135 bp, 6 predicted proteins | sample SAMEA3663083__metabat2_low_PE_009 | metagenome-assembled genome bin SAMEA3663083 (sample SAMEA3663083) | pig gut metagenome | biome: pig gut; feature: pig-associated habitat; material: faeces | place: France | collected 2012 | reverse complement strand
AAATCAATTTGAATTGCCATCAAACATAAGTGACATGGGCAGGTAATGATGCCACCACACAGCAGCAATGTATAGGACAAAAACACGTCATGCCCTATTCCTTGCTTGACAGCACAACCTCTTCATGCAGAAAAAGTATTACCAAAACGCTTTATCTTGACATTTTTTAACCAGCATTTTCCAATAATTCCCCTGTTAACTTGAATTCACACCGACATATGACCACCATAATTGCGCCATCTGTTATACTATTTGTGCAAAATTGATAATTATTCCGTTTTTTGTTTGGCAATTAGCCGATTTATTGATAAATTTGCACTAAAATAGAAATAAACGAAGAACTATGTCTTTAAAATGTGGTATAGTGGGACTTCCAAATGTGGGTAAGTCCACTCTTTTCAACTGCCTGTCAAGTGCAAAAGCTCAGGCTGCCAATTTTCCATTCTGCACGATAGAACCCAACGTCGGAGTAATCACAGTACCCGACGAGCGACTCACCAAACTTGCTGAGATAGTACACCCAGGACGCATCGTACCCGCTACTTGTGAAATAGTGGATATTGCAGGACTGGTAAAAGGAGCATCCAAGGGAGAAGGACTCGGTAATAAATTTCTGGGCAACATCCGCGAGACTGATGCCATCATCCACGTGCTCCGCTGCTTTGAAGATGATAACATCACCCACGTAGATGGCACCATCGACCCCATCCGCGACAAAGAAATCATCGACACCGAACTGCAGTTGAAAGACCTGGAGACCATCGAGAGCCGTTTGGCAAAAACCGAAAAGGCTGCCGCTGCAGGCAATAAAGATGCAAAAATAGAGGTGACTGTGCTCAAAGCCTATAAGGAAGTGCTCGACCAAGGAAAGAACGCACGCATCGTAGAGTTTGAGAGCAAAGACGAACAAGACTGCGCGCGCAACCTCTTCCTGCTGACTGCAAAGCCCGTGCTCTATGTGTGCAACGTCAGCGAATCGGATGCCAAAGAGGGCAACGACTACACCCGACGTGTTGAAGCACTGGCACAGGAGGAAGGTGCCGAAGCCATGGTGATAGCCGCCAAGACCGAGGAAGACATTGCCGAACTGGAATCATACGAGGACAAACAGATGTTCTTGGAAGAACTCGGACTGGAAGAGAGCGGTGTGAACCGACTCATCAAGAAAGCCTACTCCCTGTTGAACCTCGAAACATTCATCACCGCCGGAGAAATGGAAGTCAAGGCATGGACCTACCACAAAGGATGGAAAGCACCACAATGTGCCGGAGTTATCCATACTGACTTTGAGAAAGGATTCATCCGTGCAGAGGTCATCAAATACGACGACTATATCCAGTATGGATCGGAAGCCGCTGTACGCGAAGCCGGAAAAATGGGCATTGAAGGCAAGGAATACATCGTGCAGGATGGTGACATCATGCACTTCCGCTTCAACGTATAAGCCATGGCGCCCCTTTCCATGAAAGGTGGCGCAACGGACACTCACTCATTGATTACTTAAATTCATCTACGAGACATGCTTAACCTTATCAACTTCATTGTCTGGAACCCCAGCATCTCATTCGGACCATTCCGCTGGTATTCCCTATGCTGGCTTCTCGGACTGGCGCTGGCCTATTTCACCGTGCGCCGCCTCTATCGCGAACAGCACATCAAAGACGAGTATTTTGATCCGCTATTCTTTTACTGCTTCGTGGGAATACTTGTCGGAGCACGTCTCGGCCACTGCATCTTCTATCAACCCGACTATTTCCTCACCAGCGGAAAGGGATTCGTAGAGATGTTGCTGCCCATCCATTTCATGGCAGATGGCGGATGGAAGTTCACGGGCTACGAAGGTCTCGCCTCCCACGGAGGTACCCTCGGACTGATGATAGCCCTCTGGCTCTATGTGAAGCGCACCAAACTCAGCATCTGGACCGTACTCGACAATATCGCAATAGCTACGGGTGTGACCGCCTGCTTTATCCGACTCGGCAACTTGATGAACTCCGAAATCATCGGAAAGGTTACCGATGTGCCCTGGGCATTCATCTTTGAGCGCGTCGATTCAGCACCACGCCACCCTGGACAACTCTATGAAGCGATTGCCTACGCCATTCTCTTTGCCATCATGTGGGCACTCCATAAGCGCATGACAAACCGCATCGGAACCGGTTGGTTCTTTGGATTCTGTCTGACATACATATTCACTTTCCGTTTCTTCATAGAATACACGAAAGAAGTGCAAGAGGCCTTCGAGGCTTCGCTACCGCTCGACATGGGACAAATCCTGTCCATCCCCTTCATTATCATCGGCATCTGCTGCATGTTCAGAAAACCTAAAAAGGAATAGCCACTATGCGAAACCTGCTCCTTCTCATCATCCTGTCACTGTGTGGAAGTATCACTACACAAGCGTCACGCCATTCGCAAGATACTGCCTATGTAAAAATGACACTCCACTACTTTGACCTCTACCAAAAAGGCAAAGACGAGACGGAGTATTACAAAGCGGCAAAGCAGATGAAAGACTATCTGCTGGACCACAATGATAAGGAGCTATATTATACCATTCGCAGTCAGGAAGTGATTTTCGATGCCAATCTGGGCAAGACCTACAGAGCCTTGCAGAAGGTGAACACCATTCTGAAAGACATCGAACAGGAGAAAAACAAAGACTCCTATGTACAACTCATCGACTACACGCTCGGCAGCATTTACCACCTGAGAGGCAACTACCGACTGGCAGAATACTACTATAAGAAAGCCAATGAGAAATGCGCACCAACGGATTCACCGTCGCGCATGGACATCTATTCGCAGATGGCAGAACTAAAACTCGTTGGTTCGCCTAAAGAAGCAGACCAGTGGATAGAGAAACTGGGCGTTCTCACCCGTGCCAGCCATAATCCAGAATACCACAAAGCCTATCTCATGCTAAAAGGAAAACTATACTTCTATCATAAAGACAGATGGAGCTTTGATAAAATCTATCGGGATTTCTTCAGTATTCAAAGAAAACATCCCGAATTTGACAACGACGGTGTGGCACTCATGAAAGCCATGGATCTGGCTTTCTCAGGCGACTATCAATCAGCACTGCAGTTGATCAATGCCGACAACAACGAGATTGAAGCAATCGACAAACCGGGATTGCGCATCCAAATCTACAAGATGATGGATCGCTATGACCTTGCCCTTGATGAATTTCGCAAGATTAAAATGCGTCGCGACTCGCTGGATACCGACATGCTCTTCGACAGTATGAGCGAAATAGATACGCAGATGTCGATCTATAACCGTACCAAACACATGGCAGACAAGAACCGCAAGATGTTGACAGCATCGCTCTTTACCATCTGCGTCATGCTCACTCTGGCACTCATATCCATCATCTACCACCATCTGATGCGCCGCCGCTATCAGAAAACCATCGAGCAAAAGAACCGTGAACTCAGTGTGGCACTGGAGCAAGCCACGGAGTCGGACCGTATGAAGACAGCATTTATCGAACATGTCAGCCATGAGATACGCACACCACTCAATATCATTACAGGATATGCGCAACTCATCGGCAATCCAGAATACGAAATATCGCCCGAAGAACATACGGAGATGGTGAACAGCATCAATGAGAATAGCAACATGATCACCACCATATTCAACGAATTGCTCGATATTGCACAATACAGCAGCAATAAAAAGTTTGTTTGTGAGGATATGGTAAACGTTGGAAGTTTCTTAAAAACCATCATCGGAGATGCTGAAGAAAAGAACAAGGGACGACTGCAACTGATTGCCGAGAACACCGAGCCAGACGACTTCACCATCAAGACCAATAAGATTGCACTGTGTCGTGTGCTCTCACAACTGATGGACAATGCCATCAAATTTACGAAGAGTGGATCGGTAACACTCGGTTTCCATGCCGACAAAGCGTCGAAGACCTTACAGTTTACCGTTACCGATACAGGTATCGGCATACCGTTGGCTCATCAAGAAAAGGTGTTCGACAGATTCTACAAAGTAGATATGTTCAAACAGGGATTCGGTCTCGGACTCCCCATTTGCCGCAAAGTCAGCGAACTGCTTGGTGGTACTATTGTGGTTGACAAAGACTACGTTGGCGGTGCACGCTTCATCCTTACACTGCCCATGCTGTAAGGATGAAACGCCACGGCTATGTTTTCAAACAAAGACTTTTCTGATTTTCAGATACGGAATCGTTTATTTCCCAGAAACGATTCTACGGATTTCGTTCAGTTTGTTGAGTGCCTCAACGGGGGTAAGGTTGTTGATGTCCAACCCTAATATCTCATCGCGAATCTGACAAAGCACAGGGTCGTCGAGTTGGAAAAACGACAACTGCATGCCTTCCCTGCTATCGGCAATAGCCGCAGTAGGCTTACCTGCCGTGCCCACTTGCGCATTGTCTGCCTCCAGTTGTTGAAGGATTACGTTGGCACGCTTCACAATGGACTTCGGCATACCGGCTATTTCTGCCACATGGATACCGAATGAATGTTCCGAACCGCCCTTCATCAGTTTGCGCAGGAATATCACTTTGCCATCCTTCTCCTTCACACTCACATTATAGTTGCAGATGCGTTTGAAGTATTTCTCCATCTCGTTCAACTCATGATAATGGGTGGCAAAGAGCGTGCGAGCCTGTGCGCGCTGGTTTTCATGCAGATATTCCACAATAGCCCATGCTATTGAGATACCGTCGTAAGTACTCGTTCCACGTCCCAGCTCGTCAAAGAGCACCAGTGACCGTGGTGTAACATTATTCAATATATTAGACGCCTCGGTCATTTCCACCATAAAGGTAGATTCGCCGAGCGACAGATTATCGCTGGCACCGACACGGGTGAATATCTTATCCACCAATCCTATATGTGCACTGTCTGCCGGTACAAAGCTTCCCATCTGTGCCATGAGCACGATAAGGGCGGTCTGGCGGAGCAAAGCCGACTTACCTGCCATATTTGGACCGGTGATAATCATAATCTGTTGACGTTCGCGGTCCAAGTGAATATCGTTGGGCACGAAATGTTCGCCTATCGGGAGTTGCTGTTCTATCACGGGGTGACGACCCTGACGGATGTCGATCACATCGGTTTCGTCGATGACCGGTCGCACATAATGGTTTTCCTCAGCCACCTTGGCTGCCGACAACAGGCAGTCGAGATAGGCCACCACCTGTGCATTGGTCTGCAGTTGTGGGATGATATCCTGCAAGGCTGTGACCAGTTCGGCAAAGAGCTGTTGTTCGAGTGAAAGGATTTTATCCTCCGCACCGAGTATCTTCTCTTCGTATTCCTTCAGTTCCTGGGTGATGTAACGTTCGGCTTGCGCCAGCGTTTGCTTGCGAATCCAGTCGGCAGGCACCTTGTCTTTATAGGTGTTGCGCACCTCCAGATAATAGCCAAACACATTGTTATAGCCGATTTTCAACGAAGCAATTCCCGTCAATTCTGTTTCGCGCTCCTGTATCTTCATCAGGTAGTCCTTACCCGAATAAGCAATATTGCGCAAGTCATCGAGTTCGGTATTGACGCCAGAGCTTATCACCCCACCGCGTTGCACCAGTTGTGGCGGATCGTTGTTCACTTCGCGTTCTATTCTATCGCGCAGTTCTTCACACAACTGCAGTTGGCGCCCTACCCGCACAATAGCGTCATTGTCGGCAGACAGACAGGCCTGTTTGATGGGAGATATGGCTTGCAAAGCAGTTTTCAACTGCACCACTTCGCGAGGTGAAACCTTTCCTGTAGCCACTTTGGAGGCAATGCGCTCCAAGTCGCCGATGCGCTGCAACTGATCATCCACACACAGTCTGAACTCCGGTTGACGGAAGAAATAATCCACCACATCAAGGCGTTCGTTGATGCGCTTAGGATCTTTCAACGGAAAGACGACCCATCTACGCAACTGGCGACCGCCCATCGGCGATACGGTGCGGTCTATCACCGACAGCAATGACTTACCGTCTTCCTGCATCGTGCCCAACAGTTCGAGCGACCGTACGGTAAACTTATCCAAGCGCACATAGCGGTCTTCCTCAATACGGTTGAGCGATGTGATATGTGAGATATGGTTATGGAGGGTCTGTTCCAGATACTGAAGGATGGCACCGGCAGCCACCATGCCGCTTTTCAAATGGTCAACACCGAAGCCTTTCATCGACTTCACATGGAAATGGCGCAGCAGTTTCTGTTGTGCAGCCTGTTCGGTAAACACCCAGTCTTCCATTTCAAAGGTGCAAAGCCGCACACCGAAGTTGCGTTCAAATTCAGCTTTTCGGTTGTGGTTATAGAGCACCTCCTTCGGTTGGAAGTTGGACATGAGTTTCTCCACATAGTCGGCAGTGCCTTCACCGGTAAGGAATTCGCCCGTTGAGATATCGAGGAAAGCCACACCGCATAGTCCTTTACCGAAATGTACAGCAGCCAGGAAGTTGTTTTCCTTATAGTTCAGCACATTATCCTGCATGGCAACACCCGGTGTCACCAGTTCGGTAATGCCACGCTTCACCAGTTTTTTGGTCAACTTCGGGTCTTCCAACTGGTCACAGATAGCCACACGCATACCTGCACGAATGAGTTTCGGCAGATAAGTATCGAGTGCATGATGCGGGAAGCCCGCCATGGCATCGCCTTTGGCGCCTGCACCGTTGTTTCGGTGAGTCAAAGTGATGCCCAACACCTGCGAGGCAGTGATGGCATCGTCGCAATAGGTCTCATAAAAGTCACCGCAACGAAACAGCAAGAGTGCCTCAGGGTGCTTTGCCTTGAGGTCGAAAAACTGTTTCATCATCGGTGTGAGTTCCTTTTCTTTCTTTGCCATCGTCGTCAGTCTTTTATAGTGTTTATCCTTGTTCTTTAGTGCGGAATGCCAATGCATACATACGCATCTGTTTCACCATAGCCAGCAAACCGTTGCTGCGAGTGGGTGACAGATGCTCTTTCAGTCCTATCTGCTCTATGAAATACAGGTCTGCATCGAGTATTTCCTGCGGTGTATGTCCGCTGAGCACACGGATGAGCAATGCCACAATACCTTTCACGATAAGTGCATCGCTCTCTGCCGTAAAGGTAATGATGCCGTCAGCATAGTCAGCCTGTAGCCACACACGGCTTTGACAACCGTCTATCAGGTTGCTTTCCACCTTATAGCGCTCATCGAGGGGTGCTTGTTCGTTGCCCAAGTCGATCAGCAGTTGATATTTGTCCATCCAGTCGTCGAAACCGGAAAACTCATCGATAATCTCGTCTTGAATTTCGTTGATGGTCATAAATATATAATATAGGTGTGTTTAATCTTCGTTGTTTTTGATAATCTTAAAGAGTTTATCGCTAGGGCGCACCTTCTCTGGAACTTTGAACGATACGCGAGTGCCTTTCTGTGCGGTTGTCACGGCATGGGTATCGTCATGGATTTCCTCTACCGTCACATAGAGTGCGCCAGTGGTAGGACCGGTGATGAGCATCTTGTCGCCTACTGAGAACTCGCAAGCCTCGCATGAGAACTCGGCAACACCAAGTTTCGAGAAGTATTTCATGCCCTTGCCCACATACACTTTGCGCTCTGTGGCACACGATCCGTAATGGCTGTTCCACTCTCCAAGGCGCTGTCCTTGATAGTATCCGTCCCAGAAACCGCGGTTGAAAACGGTAGCAAGGCGTTCGTCCCAGTCATCCTTCTTCTCCTCGGTAAATGTTCCGTCGAGGACACTCTGAATGGCTTCCTTATAACATTCCACTACAGTTTTGACATATTCGGGACCGCGGGCACGACCTTCAATCTTAAACACACGGACGCCACTCTTCATCATTCTGTCGATGAAGCGCACGGTCTTCAGGTCTTTCGGACTCATGATATACTTATTGTCTATCTCCAGTTCGATGCCTGTCTCCCGATCGGTCACCAGGTAAGAGCGGCGGCAGATCTGCATACACTCACCGCGATTGGCAGAGCGTCCGGTATTGTCAAGACTCATATAGCACTTGCCGCTGATAGCCATACACAAGGCGCCATGACAGAACATCTCGATACGGATCTGTTGTCCGCTCGGTCCGCAGATGTGCTGTTCTTCTATCTGCTGATAGATTTCAGCCACCTGGTCGAGGTTCAACTCGCGTGCCAATACCACTACATCGGCAAACTGGGCATAGAATTTCAATGCCTCGATATTCGAAATGTTCAGTTGGGTAGAGAGATGTACCTCTTGCCCGATACGGTTGCAATAGGTCATCACCGCCACATCCGATGCGATCACTGCAGAAATGCCAGCCTCATTGGCAGCATCCACAATCTCGTGCATGAGCGGAATATCCTCACCATAGATGATGGTATTGACCGTGAGATAGGTCTTTACCCCTTGTGCATTGCATGTTGCAGCGATTTCCCGCAGGTCGTCGATAGTAAATGCCGATGCGCTGTGAGCACGCATATTGAGTTTCTCGATGCCGAAATACACCGAGTCTGCTCCGGCTTTTAGTGCCGCAGCCAGCGAGTCATGACTACCCACAGGAGCCATGATTTCATAGTCAGCTATCTGGTTCATGGGTGCAAAATTACAATAAAATAGGTGGATAACAAAATGAAAAGTCATTTTTATCCTCAATCGGTCATCAGATTTCAATTCTGACGGAACACACTTACGAAAGAAACGGAAATATCATACCGTCCTGCTATTTCAGCAGAAGAGTAGTTGGATAGGACTGACAAGGTACTTACCTACCACTTCTTGCTGTGTAACAATATTATGTGGGAAGAATATTGTGGATTTGCATAATTTTGCTTAACTTTGTGACCACAATCAGACTGTGCCGGATGATGACCGGCATGGCAACGTACTTTTCAGTACATCAATAACGCTACAAAGAACTATAAATATGTTAGTCAATACCTTTTGTGCCGCCGTCAACGGACTTGAAGTGACCACGGTAAAAGTAGAAGTGAGCATGACTCGCGGAGTGCAATTCCACCTGACGGGACTTGCCGATACTGCTGTGCGTGAGAGCTATGACAGAATCAGGGCGGCACTACAGAACAACGGACTGAAGATGCCGATGATGGACATCACCGCCAATCTATCGCCTGCCGATATCAAAAAGGAGGGTAGCGGCTATGACTTGCCATTGGCTATCGGTATTCTGGCGGCAAGCGGAAAGGTTGACGGGAGTCGGCTGAATGATTACATGATGGTGGGTGAGTTGGGACTTGACGGCAGGTTGCAGCCCATACGCGGTGCACTGCCCATAGCCATTCGGGCACGCGCCGAACATTTCAAAGGTCTTATCGTGCCGAAACAGAACATCCGCGAAGCGGCTGTGGTCAACCAAATAGAGGTGTATGGCATGGAAACCCTCATCGATGTCGCCAATTTCTTCAATGGTTCATCGGAGATAGCTCCTACGGTTATCGATACGCGCAAAGAGTTTTATGAACAGCAATCACAGTTTGAACTCGACTTTGCTGATGTGCGCGGACAGGAAAGTGTGAAGCGCGCACTGGAAGTGGCGGCTGCCGGTGGACATAATCTCATCATGATAGGTCCTCCGGGAAGTGGTAAATCGATGATGGCGAAACGCCTGCCAAGTATTCTGCCTCCATTATCGCTCAGCGAAAGTTTGGAGACCACACAGATTCATAGTGTGGCAGGTAAACTATCGCGCGACACCAGTCTCATCTCGCAACGACCATTCAGAGCGCCACACCACACCATCTCGCAGGTGGCATTGGTTGGTGGCGGACAGAATCCGCAACCCGGTGAAATCAGTTTGGCACACAATGGTGTGCTGTTCTGCGACGAGTTGCCTGAGTTCAACCGGTCGGTGCTGGAAGTGATGCGCCAGCCTTTGGAGGACCGCTGTATCACCATCAGTCGTGCGAAATACAGCGTGCAGTATCCCTGTTCGTTTATGTTTGTAGCCTCCATGAATCCATGTCCTTGCGGCTATTATGGCGACCCCACTCACAGTTGTGCCTGCACGCCCGGACAGATACAACGGTATATGAACAAGATCAGTGGTCCGTTGCTCGACCGTATCGACATCCATTGCGAGATACAAGCCGTGCCTTTCACACAACTCTCGCAGATGGCTCCCGGTGAATCGTGCAAAACGATTCGCGCCAGAGTCAT
>SAMEA3663083__coassemble_1044_pt1 | contig 10908 bp, 7 predicted proteins | sample SAMEA3663083__metabat2_low_PE_009 | metagenome-assembled genome bin SAMEA3663083 (sample SAMEA3663083) | pig gut metagenome | biome: pig gut; feature: pig-associated habitat; material: faeces | place: France | collected 2012 | reverse complement strand
TTTTAGCTTTTTGAAAACTGTAATACTGTAATATTGTAACGCTTTACATGTGTAAATATAATTGCGTCATAAAGCGAAGTTCATGCTCTTTTGTAATGATTGCTATGAAATGGAATAATATCACATTGAGATAAACGAAATTCGGGGACTCAACCTCATGGTGAGTCCCCGAATGGGTATGTTGCATTGAGTTATCAATTGCAATTACTTGATGTTGGGTTCTTCCAGTCCCAGACCTTTCTTCTTGTCAACAGCCTTCAGCACGAAACCGAGCAACAGGGCTGCAACGCCAAGACTTGCCAACATGATGAGGGGAGCGGTGTAGTCGAACTTTGTAGGATCGGTAACACCCGGATTAGACTTGTCGAGCACCTTACCGATGAGCAAGGGGAACAGCCACAAACCGATGTTCTGAATCCAGAAGATCAACGCATAGGCAGAACCGATAACCTTAGCATCAACCAGTTTGGGCACACTGGGCCACAATGAAGCAGGAACCAGCGAGAACGAACTTCCCAATACCAGAATGGTAGCGTAGGCAATGATGATACCACCCACAGCGCTATCCTTGAACAAAGGCAGAATGAAGGCAAAGGTCAGGTGGCAAGCGATAAGCAATACCGAACCGAGTATCAACATAGAAGCTGCCTTACCCTTGTGGTCAACATAACTGCCGAGGATTGGGGTGATGAGTACTGCCAACAGTGGGAATACAGCGAAGATACTCTCTGCAGACTGACGCATGTAACCCATATAGCAATAGGTTATGAGCGAGATAATTGAAAAGGCGAGCAGGATAAGCTGGTTTCTCTTTACCTTTTGGAAATTGCTGGCAAAACCTGCAGCAGCTACGACGAGCATGATAACATACTGTACGATGGTTACAGAAGAACTTGCCCAAAATGAATCCTGTGAAGGTTCAACGAGGGTGAGGTTACACTGCAGCATGTTTACCGCATACTTCTGGAATGGGAAGATAGCCGAATAGTAGAGCACACACAACAGGGCAACGAGCCAGAAACCGCTTGACGTGAGAATCTGCCCCAGATCGCTAATCTTGAATGGATCGTCTTTCTCTTCAGCCTCACCAGTCTGACTGTCGAGTTTCTTATCCATGAAGAAATAAACGATGGTCATGATGAGGGCAATACACATCAGTACTACGCCGAAGGCAACGCTACGGCTAACGCTGATATTACCACCGAGCTTGGCAAAGAAGGGAGAGAAAATCATACAGGTGGCAACACCCAAACGTGCCAATGCCATCTCAGAACCCATAGCCAGTGCCATTTCGCGTCCCTTAAACCATTTCACAATACCGCGGCTCACGGTGATTCCTGCCATTTCGCAACCGCAGCCGAAGATCATAAAGCCGCAGGCGGCAAACTTGGCTGAGGCGGGCATTCCCTCATAGAAAGGCGAAACGCCCAATTCGTCGAATACAGGAATGTAGTTGAGGTTGTTATTAAACCAAACTTCCAGACTGCTACCAGTAAAATAGTCGGTCACAGCGTACCACTTGACAATAGCACCAGTCAACATAACGGCTGCTGAAAGTACAGCGGTGAAGCGCACACCCATCTTGTCGAGGATGATACCTGCAAAGATGAGGAAAAATACGAATACGTTGAGGAATACCTCCGAACCCTGCATGGTACCGAAGGCGGTAGAGTCCCATCCGCGATACTCCTGCATGAGGTCTTTGATAGGCGAGAGAATATCCATAAAGATATAGCTGCAGAACATGGCGAGGGCAAGCAACAGAAGGGCTGTCCAGCGCATGGCGGCAGAATCTCTCAGTGTTTTTTGAATTTCTTGTGTCATTTGTTTATTAGATAATTGTTTGTTGCAGAGTGAGTGGACAACGGATTATTTCTTCAACCAACGGTCGAGCCAGCCAAAGAAGGTGCGCTGCCACAGAATGCCGTTCTGGGGTTTCAATACCCAGTGGTTCTCATCGGGGAAGATGAGCAGTTCGGCAGGAACGCCACGCAGACGTGCGGCATTGAAGGCACCCATACCTTGGTTATAAACAATGCGGTAGTCTTTCTCGCCGTGGATGCAGAGGATGGGGGTATCCCATTGATCTACAAACAAGTGGGGAGAGTTCTTATAAGTCTTGTCGGCACGAGCGGTACGGTCTTTCTTCCAATAAGCATCGTCGTACTCCTGATTGCTGAAGAATACTTCTTCGGTGTCGGTGTACATGGATTCGAGGTTGAAAGCACCATCGTGTGAGATGAACGCCTTGAAGCGCTTGTTGTGGTGACCAGCGAGATAATATACGCTGAAACCGCCAAATGAAGCACCAACGCAACCCAAGCGGTCTTTGTCAACGAAAGGCAGATTCTTTGCGGCATCATCGATGGCAGACAGATAGTCATCCATGCATTGGCCGGTCCAGTCGCCAGAAATCTCTTCTTTCCACTCCTGACCAAAGCCGGGGAGACCACGACGGTTGGGTGCGATGACTACATAGCCGTTGGCAGCCATGATCTGGAAATTCCAGCGGTAGCTCCAGAACTGTGATACGGGACTCTGTGGACCGCCTTCGCAGAATAGCAGGGTGGGATATTTCTTACCTTCCTCATAGTTGGCAGGCAAGATAACCCATACGAGCATCTCTTTATTATCGGTGGTCTTTACCCAACGCTGTTGCACCTTACCGAAGGTGAGTTGGTCGAGAATCTGCTTATTCTCCTGACTGATCTGGGTAACCTGAGTCTTCTCGATGTTCTTGCCTGGAGTAACCATGTAGATATCTGTTGGAGCGGAAATGCTCTGGCGAGTAGCGAGGATGCGCTTACCGTCGTTGGCCAGTTGGAGCGAAGTCCAGTCAGACCAGTGGTCGGTCAGCTGACTTACCACGCCTTTGCGATCTACACGATACATGTTCTTGCAACCATGCCATACGCTGATGAAATAGAGCATGGCAGTTTTGTCTTTTGCAGGAGCCCAGCAGAAGGCATCGATATCTGAGTTGTGGGCAACGTACTGCTTGGTGCCGGTTTCGAGCGAATAGACACAGATGCGGTTAAGGTCAGACTCATAGCCATCGCGAGGCATCGACTGCCAAGCAATATATTTACCGTCTGGCGAGAACATAGGATTCTGGTCGTAGCCAGTATTGGCATTAGGGTCTGCATTGACAGCTTGATCCGTACGGGTGTGGGTCATGTCGGTTGCAGGCTGTTTCCAGTCGGCAGGTTTGCAGAGGTTGCGTGTCTCGCGCGTACCTATATTATAAAGGAAGATATCAGAGTCGGTCGAAGTAGCATATTCCATGCCGATTTTCTTGCGGCAAGTATAGGCAATGGTCTTCGAATCGGGACTCCATGCCAACTGTTCAATACCACCGAATGGTTCCATCGGACATTCGAAAGGTTCGCCTTCAAGAATATCTATACCCTGTCCAACTCCTTCAGCAGTCACTTCTGCTAAGAAAGGATGCTGGATGCTCTCTACGTAATGATCCCAATGGCGGTACATCAAGTCGGTAACGCGGCGTCCTGTAGCCAAAGGCAGGTCGTCGGGGTTCTTCTTGATGATTTCGTGGAAAGGAATCGACTGTATGAGGATGACTTTCGTTCCGTCGGGTGAGAATTTGAAGCCTTCTACCTTGCCCCCAGTCTTAGTCAGTTGTTGGCGATCGCTACCGTCGGCTTTCATGGTCCAGATTTCTCCGCCACAGTTGAACGCAATGGTTTCGGCATTAAGCCATACGGGATCTGTCTCGCTCTTGCTGCTGGTGGTGAGCTGGCGTTGATGGCTACCGTCGGCATTCATGATGCAGATGACCTGATGGCCTTTGTTTTGCTTCACGCTGTAGTAGCCTACTTGATAGACCACCTGACTGCCGTTGGGTGATGCAGCCACACCGCCAATGCGTCCCATGGCCCAAAGAGCTTCGGGAGTCATCATCCGGCTGTTGAGCTTGATGTTGCTTTTTCCAATGTTCACGTTGTCTTGTGCTTTTGCTGTCCCAGCGCCTATGATGAGCAGAGCGGTGGCGACAAGTGTAATTAGTTTGTTCATAAATTACAATTCTTAGCTATTTTTTCTTGATAGGATCGCATGTCAGTCCGCATCCCAGTTTCTTGAAAATCTTTCGATCTACTTCGCTGAGCATGACGGTGCTGTGAACTTGACAGTCGCGCAACTGTGGCAATTGCTCTAATGCGCGGCGACAGTTCTCATCGTTTTCCGAAAGTACGGAGAGCGCCACGAGTACCTCATCGGTGTGCAGACGTGGGTTTCTTGCTCCGAGAAATTCGGTCTTAGTCTTTTGAATGGGTTCTATCATGCTTTGTGGGATGAGTTTTACCTCGTGGTTGATGCCAGCCAGATATTTAGTGGCATTGAGGATTAGTGCGGCGCAACATCCGAGCAACGGACTCGACTTGGCGGTGATGATCGTACCGTCATGGAGTTCGATGGCTGCTGAGGTGTGTCCTGTTTCTGCTTTGTATTTAGCAGCAGCCACGGTAGTTTTGCGGGTGGCTGTGGTAATCTTAGCCTGATTGAAGAGCATCAGGATTTTGTTTACCTCGTTTTCATTGTCGGCACCATCAGCCAGTTTGTTGGTAGCAGCATAGTAGCGACGTATGATTTCATCCTTTGATGCTTGACAGCACACTTCATCGTCGGAAATGCAGAAGCCTACCATATTGACACCCATGTCTGTGGGTGATTTGTAGGGGTTCTCGCCATAGATTCCTTCGAAGAGCGCATTGAGCACAGGGAATATTTCTATGTCGCGATTGTAGTTGATAGCCACTTTGCCGTAGGCTTCCATGTGGAAGGGGTCGATCATGTTGACATCGTTGAGGTCGGCGGTAGCAGCCTCGTAGGCGATGTTGACAGGATGTTTCAGCGGCAGATTCCATACAGGGAATGTTTCAAACTTAGCATATCCGGCATGAACACCACGTTTGTTTTCGCCATAGAGTTGGCTGAGGCATACAGCCATCTTACCGCTTCCGGGTCCAGGAGCTGTGACGATGACGAGTGGGCGTTCAGTCTCTACGAAATCGTTTTTGCCGAATCCTTCGTCCGAGGCGATGAGTGCCACATCATGTGGATAACCATCGATGAGATAGTGTACGTAGGATTTGATGCCGAGACGTTCCAAGCGGTGGCGGAAGGCATCTGCAGCACGCTGTCCGTCGTAGTGGGTGATAACTACTGAGCCGACCATGAAGTCGCGGCTCATAAATTCGTCGCGCAGTCGGAGCACATCTTCATCATAGGTAATGCCGAGGTCGGCACGCACCTTGTTTTTCTCAATGTCATCAGCGCTGATGACGATGACTATTTCCAAACTATCGCGCAGTTGTCCAAACATGCGGAGTTTGCTGTCGGGCTTGAAGCCAGGCAAAACTCGTGAGGCATGGTGGTCGTCGAACAGCTTACCGCCGAGTTCGAGGTAGAGTTTACCATCGAACTTGGCGATACGCTCGCGAATGTGTTCTGACTGTATTTTGAGGTATTTATCGTTGTCGAAACCTATTGTCATGATATTAGCGATCTTGTTATTTCTTGTGGAGATTGTTGCGCTGGCGTTGCAGTTCTTCCTGTTGCTTTTGTAGTGCTTCCAGACGTGCAGCCAGTCCACTTTGTTTCTTAGGATTGTTCTTGTTGGCCTGATAGTTGGCTTCCAGTATGGCGAGGAGTTTCTCGTCGTTAGTGGTTTTGCGGAGCAGCCACATGATGCTGGCAGAGAAGAACAGCGAGATGAAGTAATAGAAGTTAAGACCGCTGGAGTAGTCGTTGAAGATAAAGAAGAACATGAGCGGCATGATGTACATCATCCATTGCATCATCTTCATCTGCTCTGCCTGCTGTCCAACCATCTGGTCACGCTGTTGGCGCATAGAAATCCATGTGTAGATGAGCTGTGCGGCACAGAAGAGAATACAGGTGAGTGAGAGGTGGTCGCCGATACCCCAGATATTGGTGCCCCATTCAAAAATGGGGTCGTAGGTAGAGAGATCGTCCATCCAGAGGAAGCTCTGTCCACGCAGTTGAATGGCATTTGGAACAAACCAGAACATGGCAATCCAGATTGGCATTTGGATAATCATGGGGAGACATCCACCCATTGGGCTTACACCATATTTGGAGTAGAGCGACATCATCTCCTGTTGTTTCTTCATCTGGTCTTCCGGCTTGTCATACTGCTTGGTAGCCTCTTCGAGTTTGGGTTTGAGCACGCGCATCTTGGCAGATGACATGTAGCTCTTCTTCACCATAGGATAGGTAATAACCTTGAGGATGATGGTGATGAGAATCAGCACGACACCCATACTGAAGCCGAGGCTTGCCAGGAAGTCGAAGACATAGAGCGTGAACCAACGGTTGATCCAGCGGAAGAGTGTCCATCCGAGGTTGACGAGCTGTTCGAGGTCGAGGTCTTTGCCAAACTGGCTTTGTGTTTCTACACTCTGTATGAGGCGGAAATTGTTGGGACCAATATACATTTCAAACTCAGAGACCTTGACACCTGTTGGATCGAATGCAGTCTTGAGTTTTGCATCAAACTGTTTCAGATAGTTGGTGCCTTTCTCCTGTGAGATGCTGGAGAGTGCAGCATTAGCCGAGAAGTTGTCTTTAGAAATGAAGGCAACGCTGAAGAACTGGTTGCGGAAAGCCACCCAGTCGAGTTCTTCCTCAATGGTTTTTGACTTATCACCCGACTCGGAGAGATTGTCGGTGCTACCTTTGCTCTCTTTATAGAAGATAGAGGTGTAGCGATTCTCAAAGGAGTGTCCCTTCTCGTGCTGGCGGCAATGGTCAGTCCATTCAATCTCCATCTCCTTATAGGTAGGTGCGAAGGCTTTTGCCAGTCCTTGAGCTTGAAGTGAGAAGTGGAGCATGTAGTCGTTGCCGAGTCTGTATTTCATGATGAGCTGTCCGCCATTGCTGGCTGTGGCTGTCATGGTAACGGTCGAGTCAGTTTGTTCTGATGGAACGAAGTAGAGGTCGGCAGTTACGATGTTGTCCTCTTTGCCTGCAAACAGGAAGTTGAGGTTTTGGTCCTTGGCATCGAAGAGTGTGAGGTCTTTAGCGCCATTGAGGTCTTTGAAACCGAGAATACGAGCCTTGCGCACTACGCCACCTTTGGTGTCGAGTGTCAGTTCGAGTTTGTTGTTTTTCAGAGTAACCTGTTTTGATTTGCCGTTAAGGGCAGGGTAGAAGAGTGCCGTAGTGTCGGCAGCCAGCGCCTTCTCCTGTTGCTTTTTGTTGATAGTTTCTTGGGCAGCGACCTTTTTAGCCTTGTCCTGGAGTGCATTGGCGATGGAGTCTTGTTGACGTGCGGCTTCGATCTGCTCTTGCGAGGGACTGTTGTACCAACTGAACCCTATCAGCACGACTGCGATGAGGATGAAACCGATGATGGTGTTCTTGTTCATTTCTTGTTGTTTTGTTCTTTCTGATTATTTTTTATTTATTTATTATTGCTGTTTTTATGAAATCAAGGAAGAGCGGATGTGGATGGAGCACGGTCGATTGGTATTCTGGGTGGAACTGTGTTCCGATGTACCATTTGAGCTCTGGTATTTCTACTATCTCCACGAGATTGCTTTCTGGGTTTCGGCCTACACATTGCATGCCTTTTTGCTCATATTCCTTGATATAGTCACTATTGAACTCATAGCGGTGGCGGTGGCGCTCCTGTATGTGTTCTTTCTGATAGATGTTGAAGACGTGTGATCCTTGACGCAGGATGCAGTCGAATGCACCGAGTCGCATGGTTCCGCCCATGTTGGTGATGTCTTTCTGTTCTTCCATGATGTCAATCACGTTGTGTGGTGTCTTTTCGTCCATTTCCTTGCTGTTGGCATCAGTATAGCCTAACACGTTGCGTGCAAATTCGATGACCATCATCTGCATGCCGAGGCAGATGCCGAAGGTGGGGATATCGTGTGTGCGGGTGTAGTGGGCGGCTATGATTTTGCCCTCTATGCCGCGGTGGCCGAATCCCGGACAGATGACGATACCGTCTTGACCTGCCAGTTTTTGTGCCACATTATCTTCTGTAATGTCTTCCGAGTTGATGAATGTCAGCACAGTCTTGTGGTCGTTATATACTCCTGCTTGCGAGAGACTTTCGCGAATGCTCTTGTATGCATCCTGCAAGTCGTATTTTCCCACCAGTCCGATGTGTACTTCTTTTGTGGCTTTGTTGCGTCGGTCGAGGAAACTTTTCCATGGTCCGAGTTCTGGAGTGGGACCGACCTCCATGTTCATCTTGCGAAGAATGGCGGTGTCGATGCCTTGGTTTTGCATGTTGACCGGCACTTCATAGATGCTGGGTAGGTCTTCGCTCTGTATGACGCAGTCGTAATCGACGTTACAGAAGGCAGCCACTTTATGGCGTATCTCATCGCTCAGATGTTTCTCTGTGCGGAGCACGAGGATGTCGGGCTGTATGCCCACGCTCTGTAGTTCTTTTACTGAATGCTGGGTTGGCTTGGTTTTGAGTTCCCCTGCTGCTCTCAGATAGGGTACGTAGGTCAGGTGCACGTTGATGGCATTCTTTCCCAATTCCCACCTCAGCTGTCGGATGGCTTCCATGAATGGAGCACTCTCGATGTCGCCGATGGTTCCGCCAATCTCTGTGATGACGAAATCGTAGTGGTACTTTTCTCCCAGCAGTTTGACGTTTCTCTTAATCTCGTCGGTGATGTGTGGTACCACCTGAATGGTTTTTCCCAGATAGTCTCCGTGGCGCTCTTTGTCGATGACAGCTTTGTAGATTCGTCCTGTTGTCAGCGAGTTGGCCTTGGTAGTCTGAATGCCTGTGAACCGTTCGTAGTGTCCGAGGTCGAGGTCGGTTTCCATACCATCTACCGTAACATAGCATTCTCCGTGTTCATAGGGATTCAGCGTGCCCGGATCGATGTTGATGTATGGGTCAAACTTTTGAATAGTGATGTTGTAGCCACGGGCTTGTAAAAGCTTTCCTATTGATGAAGAGATAATGCCCTTTCCCAGTGACGATACTACGCCACCCGTGACGAAAATGTATTTTGTGTGTGTCATATGTAATAATATAAGTATAATTATTAATACAAGGTGCAAAGGTACGAATAAGTGAGCAGAATACAAAAGAAAACTTTTCTTTTCTTTTGTATTCTCGAACGCTAGTACCTAAGCGACAACGTCGCAGAGGTACGAATAAGTGAGCGAAATGCTAAAGGATATTTTGTTTTTCTTTCATTTTTGAACGCAAGTGTCAAACTATCCATGCTTATTCCCGATACATCTATAACGCTATCTATGGGTGTGCAACATCGGTATGGCGAAATAAATATGGGTATTAGGATATGATTTGAGATTTATTTCGTATCTTTGCATCCGAAATATTTGATAATGATGAAATACAAGTATCTGTTACTTCTATTGTTTACTCTGCTGACTGCCACACAGTCTATGGCCCAGCGCAGATTGACTAAAAGTGGTAGGGCAAGTGCCGATACCGCTTTGATTGTGAAGCAATATGCCGACTCGCTGGCATTACTCAAGCAACAGCTTGAAGAAGTGCGGCGAGTGAACGATAGCCTGCATAGCGAATCGACCGATGGGCGCTATTATCGCCTTTTTGCTCCTACAACATTCTATCACTCAGGTGTGAAGCGTCAGTTGTCGCTTGATGGAGAGAAAGGTGACGAAGTAGCAGAGGCTGTTGACAAAGCTATGCTCCAACTCTATATGAAGCGTCCAGACTTGGTGAAGAATAACGAGACACGTTTGAAGAAAGCTGGAACGCTACGAGAGGATGTCAACAAGGAAGTGAAGCAGAAGGTAGATCTTACACGAAAAGTTGAGTTGCAGCCAGAAGAACCAGAGGCTGTGCCCATCGGACTGGTAGTTACGAAGCCTAACTTCTGGAAGTTTAAAGGCGAAGGCTATCTGCAATTCCTGCAAAACTATGTGTCGGACAACTGGCATAAAGGTGGTGAGAGCAACTACTCGGCAGTAGGAGCTGTTACCCTTGAGATGAACTATAACGACAAGGATAAGATAACTTTTTCAAACAAGTTGGAGATGAAATTAGGTTTCCAAACCTCTCGCTCTGATACGTTGCATAAGTTTAAAGCCAACAACGACCTGCTTCGTCTGACCAGTAAACTCGGACTGCAAGCATCGAAAAAATGGTATTATACCTTGCAGTTGCTGGCTTATACGCAGTTTGCTAGAGGACTGAAATCCAACGATGAGTTTACCTATTCCGACTTCATGTCGCCTTTCGATCTCAACCTTGGTGTCGGTATGGAATATAAGCTGAAGGCGCTTAATGGAAAATTGACAGGTTCGCTCAACTTCTCGCCCCTCTCGTTCAACTTCCGCTATGTAGCACGCAATACCTTGTTGGACCGTTATAAACTTGGTGGTCACCATACTAAGGAGGACTTCGGTTCGCAGTTTACTGGTGATGTGAAGTGGACGATTACCGACCAAGTGACGTGGAAGAGTCGTCTTTACTATTATACCTCTTATCATCGTGGATTGATGGAATGGGAAAACCAATTCCGGTTTCAGGTGAGCAAGTATATCTCAGCCAACCTTTTCCTTTATCCTCGCTTCGACGATTCTGGCAAGCGCGACGACAAACTTGGCTATTTTCAATTCCAGGAATATTGCTCGTTGGGTCTGAACTATTCGTTCTGATTCTGCATGCGATACCCATACAAAGACTCCCCGACAGTAATTTGTCGGGGAGTCTTTGTATGCAGACCATTACTTCGGTATGTCTTTTGCTTTGTCTTTCGAAGTCTGTTTCGTGGTGTGACGGATATTGGAATGATGCTCTCAAGATAAGGTAGCGTCGTGATTGAAATAATGTAGCGTTTGAGAGATGGATTTATGAGGTGTTGGGTCTCAGTTATGTCTCAAATAAAAAAC
>SAMEA3663083__coassemble_701_pt1 | contig 15128 bp, 19 predicted proteins | sample SAMEA3663083__metabat2_low_PE_009 | metagenome-assembled genome bin SAMEA3663083 (sample SAMEA3663083) | pig gut metagenome | biome: pig gut; feature: pig-associated habitat; material: faeces | place: France | collected 2012 | reverse complement strand
CAGCATAAATTAAAAATAATGGTCAAAATATTTGGATTTTAACATAGAAAGCGGAGAACACGGAAATTTCGTTGAAGGCGAGAGTACAAATAGAAAAGAGGCGGTATTCACATACGGCCTCTTTTATAATAAAATAAACATAAATCACTGTACAATTGATTTTAACAATAATTACAATTTTTTACGTTGCAAATATACGAATAATAACGATATGTTCCAAATTTTTTGAGCTTTATTTTTATAATGTCATAGGAACAGGTCCATGTCACCATCCCCAAGCGTTACAGTTGACAGTTTGACAGTTTCCAAAAACGTTTTTTGCGTTTCAAATAACAGATAACAGATAACAGTTTTGGGAAACGGTATTTTTTGGGTAGCCTGAAGGCTAGAAATCTTTGGAGGAAATCTTTAATAAAAATATGGCCTATGGCCAGAAATATATCATCGGAATTTAGACGGAATTAGACGGAAACATAATCTTCAACTATAATCTCTAACCTTTAACCTTTAACCTTTAACCTATAACCTAAACACTGTTCCGTGGATTTTTATGGCGCAGCAATCTTAAATATAAAAAGAGAATCTGTTTAAAGGGACTGGTAGAGGGCTTCGTACTGACGGGCAACCTTCAGGTGGTCGTGGTGGCGATCTACATAGGTGATGTTTTCGCGCTTGAGACGTGGCAGACACTCAGGATGGAGCACCAACTGCTCAAGGGCATGGAAGACACTCTGCTCGGTCGGTTCAACGTTGATGATGGGACGCAACTCGTTCTCCTGGATAATCTCGTAGTTTTCGGGTTCGCCACCTCCTACAACGACAATGCCTTTGGACATGGCAAGGAGGGAATTCATGGATGGCGTATAGCTGTAGAGCTGGTCGAGGATGACATCGGAATTGTTCATCATCAACTGATATTCGGCATAAGGCACGGAGTATGCTGTGCGCAGTTCTACACGGTCGGGATAACGCTCAACGATGGCTTGTGCAGCACGCAACATGATGTCAGTTCCCTTGTAGGCACTACGCTTGCGGTCGATGCCGATGAACAGGCGCAGACGGGGATGGGACGGGATAGGGGGTGGCGTCTGGCGCACGATGGGCAGGGGGATGAAATGGGTCTTGGCAGGATAGTGCAGTTGGTAGCACGCCATATACTCGTAGAGACATGCTACGATGGCGTCGCAGTCGTTGGCAATATGTCGGGTGAGTTTTTCGTGAGGGGTATTCACCCAGACGTCAAGGAGGTCTTGAGAGGCAGCATCGGTGCGCACCATATTGCCGAAGTTATGGTCACTATAGCGCAGCGGTTTCTCTTCGATGCAGGTCCTTGCCCATATCGAGTCCTCGCCAAAGGCTCCGAGAATCATCTTGCCGTTGTGGCGTCGCAGGAAGCGGTAGATAGGAAACAGGCGTTCGGGACGTAGGTCGAAGCAGATGGGATTGATGAGCTGCACCACATCATAGCCTGTGAGTCGTGGAAGGATGCGCGTCCAGAGGTTGAGTAGGTAGCGCACTCCGTCGATGTGGGAGGGTGATTTTCTGATGACCGAGATGTCGCGAGGATAGTTGCGCCATCCGTTGCCGTTGGAAACAACGGTCACCTCATGCCCCAGACTGCGCAACCCCTGACTGAGGTTGGCATGGAGTCCACTGTAGTCGTTGACGAGGAGGATGCGCATAGGAGATGGAATATGGGGGGATGAGACGGGTCAGTGACGGGGTAGGAGCGGCAGGGATGCGAGGAGCGCTCGTCGTCCGATGGCATTACCCACGAGGCGTCGGAACCACGTGTATTTCTTGGAATAAGGACGGTCGGGCAACGGGAAAAGTCCCTGTTGCCGGAGGGCGTCGATGGTGGCATCGAGCTTTTTTGCCGAGCGTGTCAGCATGATGGTGTTGTAGAGATAGTCCATGGTGAGCTGTGCGATGCGCCGTTCCATGGCAGGACGGTCGGCAGGCGACAGCTTATCGGTCAGCCGATAGAGTTGGGTGAGTACCGTCAGCGTATCGTCGAGGCGCTTGCTGATGGTGTCTTGGTCGCTGCTCCTGGTGATGGAGTCGTGGCGTGCCCGATAGTAGTAAGCCTTGTAGGGCGTGTTGAAGACGCGCTCTGCACGCAACAGCAGTTGCGGGGTGAATGCCTCGTCTTCGTGGTAGATGTTGGGCTCGAAGCGCAGGCTGCCGAGGATGCGGCGTGCGAAGAGGTATCCACATGCAGCAGCCCTGATATTGCTCTCGCGCATGAAATGACTGCCACTGACAGGAGAGACGGAAACAGGGGTGAAGGTCGTCTCTGAGGTGTCGGAACTGCAGAACATCACGAGGTCGGCTTGCTGATAGCGCACGAGGTCAAGACACTGTTCGTAGGGTGGGGCGATGATGGCATCGTCGGCATCGACAAACTGGATGAAATAGCCGTGTGCCATGTCGATGCCCCGGTTGCGCGCCTGACTCAGTCCCATATTGCGTTGTCGCACATAGACGACCTCGTCGATGCAGTCGGTCAGAAAGCTGACGGGACTCACGTCCGATCCGTCGTCGATGATGATAATCTCGCGCTCGCTGTCGCCCAGCGATAATGCCAGGATGCTCTCGATACACGCATGAAGCATGTCGGCCGGTTCGTTGTGGTAAGTGATGATAAAACTGACCAATGGAGACCCTTGGCGGTTGTCGGTGGAAAACGTAGTATTCATGAGGTGAGACGGAGAATCAGAGGTAGATGATGGAGAAGAATGAGAGCACCCAGCCAACGATGCACGTCTGGATGAAATGGTCTTTCACCAGTACTTTGGTGGGACTGCCGCTACGCTGATAGACCAGCATGTTTTGCAGATAGCGCAACAGTCCTGCCAATACCCATACGTTGGTGAGATAGACGTAGGACGAACCGAAATGGCTCACCACGCTGTCGCTCATGGTGTAGATAATATAGCACACCATGGTGATGGTGCCCACGATGGTGACGGAGAGGTCGATAAACTGGGAATTGTAGCCCGCAATACTCTTGCGCGGCATGGTGCCCGTCTGCTCGTAGATGCGGTAATCGTCTTTGCGCTTGGCAAAGGCAAGGAAGAGTGCCAGGAGGAAGGTCATCATGACCAACCATCCCGATACGATGATGTCGGTGGCAAAACCACCTATCAGTACGCGTATGACAAAGCCCACGGCAATGATGGCCACATCGAGGATGGCGTACTGTTTGAGGCGGATGCAGTATGCCACGTTCATCAGCCAGTAGCCCACCAGCATGGCGCAGATCACGGGCAGGTGGTTGCAGTCGGAGAGACAGGCTGTGATCAGACTGGCTGCCAGTGTCAGCATCATGATGACGTAGCCCATAGCCACGCTCACCTTGCCGGCGGCAATGGGGCGGTGGCACTTCTTAGGGTGGAGGCGGTCGTTCTCCACGTCATGGATGTCGTTGAAACAGTAGATGCTGCTCGATACGAAGCAGAATGCAACAAACACCCACAGTGTCTGTAGGAAATAATGGCTGTTTAACAGGTTGTTGCTGAAAAACAAAGGGGCGAAGACAAAGAAATTCTTCACCCACTGCAATGGCCGTAACAGAAGGACGGTATCTTTCATGGGCAATGGAAATCGTTTAACGGCGCTTGCGCTGACCGAAAAGGGTGTGGTAGCCTCGCAACAGTTTGCGCACAAGAAGGAAAGCGTCGAATGCCGTAACGGCATTGGAAATCAGCGCAGCAACAAGTTCGCCGCGCGTATTGGTCTTTTGGGGAGTGACAAGTTGGTGCCAATGACCGCTAATCTCGCTGCGCGCCTGAGCAAGTTCTTCAGCGAGTTGTTCGCGTCGTGTGCGAATGTCCTCCAAGGTCTGTGGAATACCCACCTGTTGTTGTTTGGTCTGCATAAGAATAAGTCCTCTCACATGGTTACTATTGTGGATCGTTGCTCATCAGGATGTTGGCAAGAAGCTTCACCAGTGGGCGCTCTATCCATGCCTTTCGGAAGATGAAAACGACCACGAGCAAGAGCAGATGAGCCAAACTGATCAGCATGAATGCCATGGTCATGCCTAACGATGCCGACAGCCAGAATGCCACGGCGAAAGAGAAATAGAGGAGGATGGCAATGACCAGCAGAAAGCCAACGGCAGCCAAAGCGGCTACCGTCAGCAACTGTACCAGTTTGCCGACCACATCAAATTTGATACTCTCCTTCTGGAGGTTCAAATAGCGGATAACGGCTTGCACCAGTTGTCCGATGGTCTCTACATTCTTGTCGCTCGACAGCATTACTCGTTTACTTCAGGTGCTGCGTCAACAATATCGGCGGCAAGGTCAGACATCTCCTTGCGGCTGAGCTTGATATTATGCTTCTTCATGAAGTCATCTACCGCATCGGTAATCTTATCACGAGTGTCGGCTCCCTTTTCAGGGGCTAACAGCAGTCCTACTACGGCTCCGGCGAGAGCACCACCGAGGAATGCACCGAGAAATCCTAAATTCTTCATAGTCGTTTCGTTTTAAAGGGTTGATAATGTTTGTTGCTGCAAATATAGGCAATCTTTTTGAAAACATCGTGCTGTTTAGCCATATTTTTTCATAAAATAATGCGATTTGATACCATTTAACAAACTTTATGCACCTTTTCTCTTCAAGTTTGGACGATATTTTGTAATTTCGCAGATGATATTCAAAAAGCATTATAAAATTAAAACAAATAAAACAATGAAGAAACAAATTATCCTATGTGCAGGACTGTGTGCCGCAATGGCTTTCACAAGTTGTAAATCAGGCGACAGCGCCTACAAGCAGGCTTACATGAAAGCCAAGCAGCAAGAAGAACAGCAGCAACAGCAACAGCAGCAGCCCGCACAGGAAGAACCCGTTGTAGTGGCACCCGTAGAGACCAAACCTGCCAACGACACACAGGTGGTTGACAATACTGACAACGTGAACGTGCGTCAGGAGAATGTAACCCTCATCAGCGGAAACGGACTCAAGGCTTTCAGCGTAGTAGTAGGTTCGTTCTCACTTCAGGCCAACGCCGAAGGACTGCAGCAGCAGCTCCGCAATGCCGGCTATGATGCACAGATCGTGCGCAATACCCAGGGTGGCACCTTCCGCGTAGTGGCTACCACGTTTGATACGAAGGGTGAGGCAGTTGCAAGCCGCAACGAACTCCAGGGTAAGTATCAGGGCGCTTGGTTGCTCTACAACAAATAAAAAGAACCACGGATAAAAAAGGGAAATTCTTAGCGTGAGAATACTCTCGATAGACTACGGAAAGAAAAGAACCGGACTCGCTGTTACCGATCCTCTGCAAATTATTGCAGGAGGATTGGCAACAGTAGCCACGGCAGAACTCTTCCAATACCTCAACGACTATATTGCACGCGAACCCGTGGAGCGCATTGTCATAGGAGAACCCAGACAACCCAACGGACAGCCCAGCGAAAACCTGCAGCGCATACAGCAGTTTGTGAACCGATGGAAAAAGGCACGGCCCGATGTGCCCATCGAATTCTTCGACGAGCGCTTTACCTCCGTACTTGCCCATCAGGCCATGCTTGACGGAGGACTGAAGAAAAAGGCACGGCAAAACAAGGCGCTGGTGGATGAAATCAGTGCCACGATCATACTGCAGGACTATATGCGCGCACGGAAATCGTGACGACGAATAAAGCAACAAGAAATGATACTACCTATTTATATATATGGACAGCCGGTGTTGAGAAAGGTGGCACAGGATATTACTGCCGACTACCCAGAGCTCGATAAACTCATTGCCGACATGTGGGACACACTCGCAGAGAGCGAGGGCATCGGACTGGCTGCACCACAGATTGGAAAAGACATACGACTGGTGGTCATCGACCTTGATGTGATCAGCGATGACCTCCCTGAATACAAAGGATTCAGAAACGTGTTTATCAACGCACATATCGTGGAATACGATGAAAGCAAGACCGACACCTCGGAAGAAGGATGTCTATCGTTGCCCGGCATCCACGAGCGCGTGACCAGACCGACACGCATTCACGTGCAATGGCTCGACGAGAAGATGCAACCACACGACGAATGGGTGGAAGGATACCTTGCACGCGTGATGCAGCACGAATTTGACCACCTCGAAGGCAAGGTTTTCGTGGATCGCATCTCTCCACTCCGCAAACAACTCATCAAGAGTAAGATGAGAGCATTACTCCAAGGACGTGTGCGCTGCGGATACAAAACTAAAATGGCGGTGAGAAAATAATCACCGACCACAAAAGACATACAGGCGAAACAGGCTCCCGTAATAAGGTAAAGCAAAACGGATTGTAAACATGATGACAAGGGTAATTAAGACAACGACAACGGGCAGAGGTTTGAAGAAACTTCTGCTTGTTGCACTTATGATCCTGTCGTCAATGACCGGCAAGGCACAGTTTAATACCGACAGACTGCTCATGGTAGGACAGTCGGCACTCTACTATGAAGACTATGTGCTCTCCATACAGTATTTCAATCAGGTGATCTCGGCAAAACCGTATCTCTACGAACCATGGTTCTACAGAGGTCTGGCGAAATTCTATCTCGACGACTACCAAGGAGCTGAAAACGACTGTACCGAGGCACTTGGCAGAAACCCGTTTGTGGTCAGCGTCTATGAACTCAGAGGACTCTGCCGCATCAGACAAGACAACTTTGCCGGAGCCGTGAAAGACTACGATAAAGCACTGAAATACGACCCGGAGAACCGAAATCTGTGGCACAACAGAGTGCTTTGTCATATTCAGCAGAAAGAGTATGCTGTGGCACTGGCACAGATAGACACCATGCTCACCCGATGGAGCAAGAACGCGAAAGTCTATGCCATGCAGGCAGAGGTCTATATGCTCCAGAAAGACACCACAAAAGCTGTTGTCGCACTCGATAAAAGTATTGCTATCGACCCATACGACGGTTCGCTGTGGAGTCAGAAAGCCATCATCAGCATGGCACGGCATCAATGGAAAGAGAGCGACGAGTATCTCAGCAAAGCTATCCACCTCATGCCCAAACGAGTGGATTGCTATGTGAACCGAGCCATTGCCAGATTCAACCTCAATAACCTCAGGGGAACCATGGCAGACTATGATACTGCGCTCGACCTCGATCCCAACAACTTCCTCGCACACTACAACAGAGGACTCTTGAGGGCACAGGTGGGAGATGACAACCAAGCCATCCTCGACTTTGACTTCGTGCTCAACCTGGAGCCCAATAACCTCATGGCACTCTTCAACCGCGCACTCCTGCTGGAGAATACCGGAAATATCAGAGGTGCCATAAGGGACTATACGAAAATCATTGCGGAATTTCCAAACTTCTGGTTTGGACTGCAACACCGTGCCGACTGTTACAGAAAACTCGGTATGAGCAAACAGGCAGAGCTCGACGAATTCAGAATCTTCAAAGCACAGATGAACAAACGCTTGGGTATTCAGCCGAGACTCTCGAAAAAACAGATGAGAAAACGTAGCGACCTCGACATCGAGAAATACAACCAACTGGCTGTGGAAGATGTACAGGAGGTGGAACACGAATATCAAAGCGATTACCGGGGAAGGGTGCAAAACAGAAAGGCTTCGCTCGACTATCTTCCTATGTTTGTGCTCGCCATGCAGAAAGACGTAGAACGGATGAACGCAACAACTGCCTTCGACCAACGGGTGGATGACTTCAACAGAAACGAAGGCGGCACACGACAGCTTTATGTGACACGACAGTTGCGCACACTCGACGAGGCTGCCACAAACCGCTACTTCGCACTGATAGACTCGGTGGCTGACACGATCGACAAATGTCACGACGCAAAACAAAAAGCAGCACTCCTGCTGATAAGAGCCGTAGCCTATTCAGATACCCAGAATAATGAAGCAGCAATAGACGACCTTACGGCTGTTGTACAACTCGACTCCACACAGACACTCGCCTATTGGCAAAGAGCAGTCTGCCAGGCAAGACTCAACGCGTTTAATGCTTCGCAGGGTACAGACATCAGTATGAAGACTGCCAATGTGCTCTCCGACCTGAGTGAGGCTATTGAGAACAATCCCAGTGCAATCCTCTATTACAACCGAGGTAATGTCTATGTGCAGCGGAAAGATTATCTCCATGCCATAGAAGACTATTCGAAAGCCATAGAGATGGATTCACATCTGGCTGAAGCATACTACAACAGAGGAATAGCAAGGCTCGCGCTCAAACAGCAGGCACAGGCTGTGGCAGACCTCAGCAAGGCAGGAGAACTCGGACTCTATGCCGCCTACAGCATCATCAAACAGAATCGGAAGTAACAGATAATACCGTTTTTTTCAACGAATTGTTTGGTTATTCTGACACTTATTAGTAATTTTGCCACGTAAAAACGTTTTTTTTATTATGGTAAAAAGAAGGTGGCATTGTAAGCCAGGCGTACAGCCGACAGAATTTGACAAGAAAATTATGCACTTGGAGAATCAAGGCGTATTGGTACCCACTCGCCAGCTTGTGAAGACTCCAGAACAAATAGAGGGAATCAGACGGTCGGGTGTGGTCAACACAGGAGTGCTCGACCTGATAGAAAAGGAAATACACGAAGGAATGTCAACGCTCGAAATAGATAAACTCTGTAGAGAATACTGCGAAGCACACGGAGCCATTCCTGCCTGTCTCAACTATGAAGGATTTCCCATGAGCGTTTGTACAAGCATCAACGAAGTGGTGTGTCACGGTATTCCGAAGGCAACAGATATCCTTGAAGAGGGAGACATCATCAACGTAGATTTTACCACCATTCTCGACGGATACTATGCCGACGCTTCGAGAATGTTTATCATTGGCGAAACAACTCCTGAAAAGAAACAACTCGTGGAGGTGACCAAAGAGTGTCTCGAAATAGGCATGGAGGCCGCTAAACCATGGGGATTCGTTGGAGAAATAGGAAAAGCCATTGAGAAACATGCCAAAAAATACCACTATGGAGTGGTGAGAGACCTCTGCGGACACGGAGTGGGACTCAAATTCCACGAAGAACCGGAAGTGTGCCATTTCGCGCAGAAACATCCCGGAATGCTTCTCGTACCGGGAATGGTGTTCACCATCGAACCTATGATCAATATGGGAACATGGGAGGTCTTTGTCGATGCTGACGACCCATACGGATGGGAAGTTATTACAGAAGATGAGAAACCGTCTGCACAGTGGGAACACACTCTGCTGATGACAGAACATGGAGTAGAAATACTGTCACACTAAACAATGGAAAATAAAGATATCTACATATTGGGAATTGAGTCAAGCTGCGACGATACATCTGCAGCTGTACTCAAAAACGGTGTGCTGCTCTCAAATGTAACAGCATCACAAGCCGTACACGAAGCATACGGCGGCGTAGTGCCGGAACTCGCATCAAGAGCACATCAGCAAAACGTGGTGCCTGTAGTGGATCAAGCCATAAAAAAGGCAGGAATCTCCAAGGAACAGCTTACTGCCGTGGCATTTACAAGAGGACCGGGACTCATGGGATCGCTGCTCGTCGGAGTGAGCTTTGCTAAAGGATTTGCAAGATCGCTCGGAATACCCCTTATCGACGTCAACCATCTGCAAGGTCACGTGATGGCTCACTTCATCAAAGAAAGTGATGATGACAATCAGCAACCGCCATTGCCCTTCCTCTGCCTGCTCGTCAGCGGAGGTAATTCGCAAATTGTCAAGGTTAACGCCTATAACGACATGGAGGTGCTCGGACAAACCATCGACGATGCCGCAGGAGAAGCCATCGATAAATGTTCAAAGGTCATGGGACTCGGATACCCCGGAGGACCTATCATAGACCGACTGGCACGACAGGGAAATCCTAAAGCGTACAAGTTTGCCGAACCGCAAATCCCAGGTCTTAACTACAGCTTCTCCGGACTCAAGACTTCATTCCTCTATAATATGAGAAAATGGGTGGAAGAGGATCCCGATTTCATCGAACACCATCAAGAAGATATTGCCGCTTCACTCGAATTTACTATCGTCGATATCCTGATGAAGAAACTGAAGATGGCGGTCAAGCAGACAGGAATCAAACATGTGGCTGTGGCAGGAGGAGTCAGCGCAAACAATGGATTGCGAAACGCATTCCACGATCATGCCAAACGATACGGATGGACTATCTATATACCTAAATTCAGCTATACAACAGACAATGCTGCAATGATTGGTATTGTAGGATACTATAAATATCTGGACGGAGAGACGTGTCCCATCGATGCGCCTGCCTTCAGTAAAGTTACCTTTAAATAAAAAGAAAGAATATGGATTTTGAAAGTAAGATTATCAGTCGTGAAATCAGTCAGATACTCTGGGAATTGGAAAAAACCGTAGGAACTGCAGAAAGCTGTACCGGAGGAAGAATAGCAGAAGCCATGATCGCTACACCGGGAGCATCGAAATACTTCAAAGGTGGAGTGGTGTCGTATGTCGATGAAATCAAAGAAAGACTGCTGCATGTTGACGCACAAGTGCTCGAAGAACAAACTGCTGTCTGTGAAGAAGTTGCCAAACAAATGGTAAAGGGAGCATGTCAGACACTCAATACCAATTATGCCATTGCTGCAACAGGATTCGCTGGACCTACCGGAGGAACTAAAGAGATTCCCGTCGGCACGATCTGGCTCGCTTGTGGAGATATCGACAGACAGGTGACTTTCATGGTGCAGGAAGACCACGGAAGAGATATCAATCTGGCCATTGCAACCAACAAAGCCATGCAAATGTTTCTCGATTTTCTGAAAGATGAACAGACAAGGGTATAGTAGCGTTAAAAAACGTTAATATTACACCGAAATATAAAGTAGGGTTCTTTGTTGTTTAGAAAATTTTGTAATTTTGCAACCTGTTTGGAGTAAGTTACAATTTAGGAACAAGTTAAAAGTAGATAGAAATGTCGAAGATTTGTCAGATTACAGGAAAGAAGGCACAGATTGGTAATAATGTGTCTCACTCAAAGCACCGCACAAAGCGTAGCTTTGACGTTAACCTGTTCAGCAAGAAATTCTACTATGTAGAGGAGGCTTGCTGGATTCAGTTGAAGATCAGTGCTGCTGGTCTGCGTATGATTAATAAAGTAGGTCTGGATGCTGCCTTGAAGCAAGCTGTTGCCAAAGGTTTCGTGGACTGGAAGGATATTAAAGTGATAGGAGACTAAACTATGGCAAGCAAGAAAAAAGGCGATCGTGTACAGGTAATCCTGGAGTGCACAGAAATGAAAGAGAGTGGACTGCCCGGAACAAGCCGTTACGTAACGACCAAGAACCGTAAGAACACTCCCGAGAGAATGGAACTCAAGAAGTATAACCCCATCCTGAAACGTATGACCGTTCATAAGGAGATTAAATAATTAAGCAATTAGACTATGGCAAAGAAAACCGTCGCTACCCTCCATGAAGGTTCAAAGGATGGTCGCGCTTATTCAAAGGTTATCAAGATGGTGAAGAGCCCTAAGACTGGTGCTTACATCTTCGATGAGCAGATGGTTCCCAACGAGGAAGTAAAAGATTTCTTCAAGAACTAATAGATAAGAAATACATATTGAAAGAAGACTGGTATCATAAAGATATCAGTCTTTTTTTATCTTTTATACCATTCTATCTTGATTCTCTTGCTTTTTTTGTAATTTTGCAAGATAAGAAACAAACCATCTAACAATAAACTACCGATTATGAACAAAACTATTCAAGACATCATCGAAAGGAGAAGCGTAAAGAAGTATATGGCTAAAAGTGTTCCTGATGAACTCATAGAACAAATTGTCAAAGCTGGAACCTATGCTCCTTCGGGAATGAACAAACAAGCGGCTATCATACTGGCTGTGACTAACAAAGAAATGAGAGATAGGTTGAGCAGGATAAACCTCGATATCGTCATGGCAAGAAACATGAATACAACCAGCGGACATGCTGACCCGTTCTATGGAGCTCCTGTCGTTCTGGTGGTGCTTGCTAAAAAGGATGTGGCAACACGAGTATATGACGGTACTCTCGTCATGGAAAATATGATGATTGCAGCACAAAGTCTGGGATTGGGCTCCTGCTGGATTCATCGGGCTAAGGAGACTTTTGAGACGGAAGAGGGAAAACAAATCCTTCAGGAACTCGGAATAAAGGACGAATATGAGGGTATTGGAAATTGTATTGTGGGATATGCTGCGCCTGATGCTTTGAAACCACAGGTTGAACGTAAAAGCGATTATGTGGTATGGGTAAAATGAAAATTATGGCCACTATGGCGTGCACTACGATGTTGGTGGCTTGCAACCAGCAGAAGGGAATAGAACAACAGGTTGATGAACTCTACGGACGAATGTCGCAAGAGGAACGCCTCGCACAGTTGAGAAGTATCTATATGGATGACTTGTTTGATCAGAATGGTCAGCTGGATACGGCACAATGCCGGAAAATCATTCCTAACGGTGTCGGACACTTCTCACAATATGCAAGTCAGAATCTTGAATCTGCTGATAACATCAGAAAAAAAGTTGTTGCCTTGCAGCAATGGATTATAAAGAACACACCGAACGGCATTCCTGCTTTGTTTCATGAAGAAGTGCTATCGGGAGTTAATACGCAAGATGCAACAATCTATCCGCAGCAAATCGGACAGGCTTGTTCCTTTAATACTGAATTGGCTGAACTGAAAACCAAACAGACTGCAAACGACTTGCGAAGGATGGGAGGCATTCTGTCACTGTCGCCTATGGTGGATGTGTGTAGAATACCGTCTTTCAACCGGCTTGAAGAATCCTATGGTGAAGATGCGTATCTCTCGGCCATGATGGGTACGGCATTTGCTAAAGGGTTGCAGATGGGTGACCTGAAGAAAGGAGTGGGAGTGTGCTCGAAGCATTATCTTGGATATGGTGGCGGAGGAGATGCTGACGAAAAGGTGATGATGGAAGAAATTCTCTTGCCTCACGAGACGATGATCCGACTGGCGGGAAGTCAAGTCATCATGCCTGGATATCATGCAGTACACGGAACAAAATGTGTGGCTAACAGCGAAATCTTGAATGATATTCTAAGAGGATACCTTGGATTCAAAGGGATGGTGGTGAGCGACTATACCGCCATTGACCAGATTCCCAACCTTGACACTCCACTGGAAAAAGCGGTTGCTGCGATTAATGGGGGAAACGATGTTGATTTTCCAAAAGGCGACAACTATAAATATTTGCAAGAGGCAATTGAGAAAAAACTGGTGAAACCAGAAGTCGTGGAACGGGCTGTCAAGAATGTCATACGTTTCAAAATACAGGCAGGAATGATGGACGAGAATCGTTACCTCTATAGCGATGATGAAGTGGTGCTTGATTCGGAGGAAGAAAGAAAAACGGCATACGATATTGCCACACAGTCTGTTGTGTTGCTTGAAAACAATGGGGTGTTGCCTTTGAAAAATGTCAAAAGGGTTCTGCTGACAGGGCCTAATGCCAATTCTATGTGGGCGATGTGTGGAGACTATTCTTTCCCAAGCATGTTCTACTTCTGGAAAGGATGGCAGAAACAGTGGAGCGACAAGAATCTGCCGAAGATCGTGAAACTGAAGGAGGCTATGGAAACTCGTAAACCAGAAGGGGTTGACGTGGCTTATGCTCGGGGATGCGACTGGACGGAAGAGATAGAGACGAAATATGCAGAGACAGGTGACAAGCGTGCATGGGAATACCAGTTGTTGCACCGTAAGGTGGATTCTGGGGAGAAAGCTGATCAAAAAGTGGCGTTGGACATGGCTCGCGAAAGTGATGTGATTATCGCTGCGGTGGGTGAAAATGTAATGCTTTGCGGAGAAAACAGAGACAGACAAGGTTTATGCTTACCTGGTAAGCAGGAGGAATTTGTAGAAAAACTGCTGGCAACAGGAAAACCTGTTGTGCTCGTTGTCTTTGGAGGACGTGCACAGATTATCTCGAAAATCTCTAAGAGATGCGCTGCTGTCATACAAGCATGGTACCCTGGTGAAGAGGGTGGTCATGCGGTAGCAGACATCCTTTATGGTAGAATTTCGCCGTCTGCAAAATTGTCGGTGAGCTATCCCAACACGGAAATAGATGAACCAATCTGTTATAATGAGAAAATCGAACAGGATGAACGCATAGAATGGCCGTTTGGATACGGACTGTCTTATACGCAGTTCTCGTATGGAAATCTGAACATGGTTAAGGAGTGTCCTACTGATAACGATGCGGTGGAATTGACATTTTCCTTGACTAATGCAGGAAAGATGAAAGCCGATGAGGTGGCGCAGATTTATCTCTCTCCAACAGACAAAAAGCAACAAATCCGACCGATACAATTGCAAGGATTTGCACGTGTGACGCTTGAGCCTGGAGAAACAAAAACTGTTGGGATTAAACTTTATACCGAGCAGTTTGGCTATTATTCGAACAATGGAAAGCGTCAATGGAATGTTGATCCTGGTAAATATGAAGTTAAGGTGGCTTCTTCTTCACAGGACATCAGACTGAAGCAAACTATAGTTCTTAAAGGTAAGAAAATAACCAAACCTTTACGAGAACACTATTTCTCTGTTGCGACGGTGAAGTAACGGCTATGGATTGATATGATTCCCGACTGTCATAACGCGTTTTGGCTCAGCGCATAAGAGAATGTTATAAGTAAAATGGTTGAGCGAAACGCATAGAGGTTGTGGAAACCACATGAAGACAATCATCCCGTTGGAGTGTCTGGAGAGGACAAGTCCAACGGGATGATTTTTATAGTTTATCGTAAGTTCTTATTGTTTGCTGCAAAGCAATTTTTTACCGTAAAGAGGCAATCAAGCTTCAGACTTTGGTGTGGCAGGAGTGGTCTTGCTTTGAGGCGTATTGGATTTCTTGTGGTGATTGCCATTGGGTCTCCTACGTTTGCGCTTCTGTTGTCCGTCTTTCGACTGTGTACTTGTCACAGAGTCTTGGGAAGATTTTACGGAAGGTTGCTCACCTGACGATGGCTTGGTGCTGCGTCGCTTGTTGCGAGTTTTGTTGCCGTTAGGCTTACGGTTGTTGCTGCGACCACCACGACCGCGCGTGTTCTTACGTGGTGCATTGGGCTCGTATTTAGGACCTTCGCCCAATCCTTCAGGGATAGGAATCTTGACAATTTC
>SAMEA3663083__coassemble_664_pt1 | contig 15702 bp, 20 predicted proteins | sample SAMEA3663083__metabat2_low_PE_009 | metagenome-assembled genome bin SAMEA3663083 (sample SAMEA3663083) | pig gut metagenome | biome: pig gut; feature: pig-associated habitat; material: faeces | place: France | collected 2012 | reverse complement strand
GTGGAGGTTTCGGCGGTCCACGCAGATTCTAACATCAACTGTTTTCAACAATACAAGAAAAGGTGCAGGCCATTATTATTGGTCTGCACCTTTCTTAGTACGCTCGGGGATATTGACGACAGGATTATTCTGCTTTGCGGTCGTCGATATTGTCGCCCTCTGTGGGAGCCATCTCCTCTTCAAAGTCGGTAACACCAGCTTTTACAAGGATGTTGTACCACTGAATGAGCTTTTTGATGTCGCTGTTGTGAACGCGGTCGCGATCCCATTCAGGCAACACCTTGGTGAAATACTCATGGAGTTCGGCAGGACTTGCCTTCTTGTAGTTGAGGCTTGACTCCTTGCCACCTTCCAAATCACGCAGTGAGGCGAGGATGGTCATCAAGGGCACATCGTCTGTTTCGGTAAACATGGCGATGTCGGCCAGTGATGTGATACGGTCGTTGCCGAAAGCAGGCATGCGCTTATGTGTCGCATCAAGTGCCTCAACGATGAGGCTGTTGTTGCCGCGTGACACGAGTTTGTAAAGTCCCGGTTTGCCCGAGATGGCTAAAATAGTCTGTTTCATGATTTGTATGCTAATTGTTTGATAATTGTTTCTATTTGTGGTTCGAGGGGCTGTATGCCGTCGTTGACAATCTCGAAGTCAGACAGCTGCCGCACTTTTTCCTGAGACCATTGGCGTTGCATCCACTGCATCACCTTCTCCCTGCTGATGTGGTCGCGTGACATGACTCGGTTGATGCGCACCTCATCGGGAGCACTCACCATGACAACCTTATCGACCAAGCGGTTGATGCCTGATTCGAAGAGGATGGCACTCTCCATCCACTGGATGCCGCTCTCCTCGAAATCGCGGAATACGGCAGGATGGACGATGTCGTTGATGGCTTGCGCATGGGTATCGCTCTGCAAGAGGAAACGCGTCACGGCAGCCTTGTTGAGCGTGTGTTCGTCTTTGTCGGTCTGACAGAGAAAAGCATCGGGGCCGATGAGTTGGCAGAGTCCTTTATATATAATAGGTGAGGTGCGAATGAGGCGTTTGGCAGCCTCGTCGCAGTCGTAAACCTCGATGCCACGCTGTTTGAGCAGGCGACACACGTAACTCTTACCTGTTCCGATTCCTCCTGTGATACCTATCTTCATTCTTCTTCGATGAGATAATCCACCTGTTTCATTTCGAGAGTGGCGCGACTGATGCCATGAGGCACATTGCGCAGGTAGATGTTACACTTGTCAGACGGATGCTGCATGATTTCCTGGTAGTCTGCCACAACGGTGAAGTCCTCTGGGCGCAACGACCTGAACTGGTTGACACCCGTGATGAAGTTCACCTTGACCTTTTGCGGGAAGGTGCGCAACACTTTACCCTTCGGCATGTTGATGGCTTGAATGGTTACACCATCGATACTCTCTTCGGTGAGAACATCGGTAAAGAATCCGATGCGCACATATTCAGGTACAACCTTCACATCTTTAATATGTGCCAACCGGCAGTCAACCATCAAAGTGTCGCGGAATCCTGCATAGTTGAGCGGCTCGGTGAACATGGCACGAATGCTGTCGAGTTTCTCGCTTGAGGCATAAACGTCAACACTGTCGGGCCAATATTGCACATGTGAGATGAAATAAAGCTGTTCGGGGATGACACGGCCAGCCCATCTTACCGGTACACGCTTGCGCTCACCGTTGTTATAACTGAAATCCACCCTGTCGGGCTTCATGCTGATAATAGAGGTGGACGATTCCAGTTGTAGTTCGATGAGGCGTTTGAGTTCACTGCTGCTAACCGCTCCTTTTCCTTGCCCTCGGTCATAGGTCTTGAAGGGAATATTGACCATTGTGGTGTGGTTGTAAAGATAGCCCATGATGACCCAACCCTTGTCGCGTAAGGTGACGCGGATGGTATCTGTCTCAGACGAGGTGAGTACGGCATTTCGAGGGACTCCCTTGATGCGTATGAGAACCTTCACTTCCTGTTCGTAGGTCTCATTGAGAGTGAGAATAAGCCAGAAAGCTCCCGATAGAAAAAGAAAAAACAGAAACACCAGAAGTTGCTTGCTCATGGTGCTGAACAAGAAACGTCTGGTGATCCGTGTCAGGTGTTGTGGATTCAAAATGCTGACTTAATAGTCGCGGCATGAATGCCGGATGTTATTTTTGAGCGGTCTGCATGGTAGCAGCCACATTGTCATATACAAAGTTTTTATCAACTTTGATAACTACACCATGGGCAATCTCCACTTCGATGATGCCTGTTGCCAGGTCAACGCGCTTCACTTTGCCATAGATGCCACCGCCGGTTACAACTTCTTGACCTTCGGCCAGAGAGTTCTGAAACTGCTGAATCTTCTTGCGTTGCTTCTGCTGAGGGCGAATCATGAAGAAATACATGATGGCAAAGATAGCCACCATCATAATGATAAAACTCATGCTGCCACCCTGGGCACCACCGGCTTGTGCGGCGAGGATAATCTGTGTCATAGTCGTTAATATTGTTTTTATTGTGTAATCTTATCGTTTCTGTCGTCAATGCGCTTGAGCAAACGTCCTGTTTCAATGAGATGATGGGCAATGTTGTCGAGCATACCATTGATGTAACTGCCACTGCGTGGGGTAGAGTAGGCCTTGGCAATCTCTACAAACTCGTTGATGGTAACGTTGATGGGAATGCTGGGGAAGGATAGCATCTCTGCAATGGCCACCTGCATGATGATGATGTCCATATAGGCCAGACGGGAGAAGTCCCAGTTGATGGAAGCTTCGCTCATGAGATGCTGATATTCATCGGCATTGAGGATGGCATAGCGGAACAGCTTGCGTGCATAGTCCTTGTCTTCCTCGCTGTCGTATTCTGGCAGCAACTCCTGACTGGCTTTCTTCTTTTCGTCGAAACGCTTGATGGTCTTCAGTACGAAGGTGTCAACGATGTCCTTGTCGTCGTTCCAGTAAAGACTCTCTTCTTCAAGCAGGGCGTCAAGGTCGTCATTATTCTGAATGAACGTACGATAAATCTTACGCCATACCTCGCGGTCAGCAGCGTAATCGTCTTGCTCGTCAGCCATATAATCGTGGTAAATCTGACTTTCCGTAATCTGAAGATACAACTTTTTAAGAAATTCGGGATTGTCGTTCCACGATTTCTTCTGTGTTTCCATCAGCTCGTTGAGCATCTTGTTCTCTTCAAGCTGCAGTGCAAAACGGTTGTAAGCGAACTTCTGTGATGGCATTTCTGTGCCTTCGCGCTGTGCCCTCGCCTGGGCAACCTCCAAATGTCTGCGCGACTCTTTTGTAATGCCAACAATGAGCGCCAGCAGATAGGCATACATATCGTAGGCCTTGGAGAGGCTGAAAAGAAGTTCCTTCTCTGCCGATTCAATGTTCTTGCTGCCGTTTTGATAATAGGCATAGGTTAACTGAACGGTCTTGATTCTTATTAATTCCCGATTAATCATAAATCTGTTGAAAATAATTATTTTGATACTCTTATCAAGTGCAAAAATACAAAGAAATCCATTCTCGTGCAAGAAAAGCGATGAAATAATGTAAAAAAGTAGTGGATGTTATGGGCATTTCACAAATTTTTCGTACCTTTGCACCGCTTTTTCGCTTCGTGTGATGGTGAATTAAGCAAAAACAACTTAATTTAGAGTAACACATTTATTATTATGAAAGAAATCAACGTAAACGGTCAGAAGCGCACCGATTTGGGCAAAAAAGCCTCTAAACAGCTTCGCAAAGAAGGACTCGTACCCTGTAATTTGTATGGTGAGAAGAAAGATGAGAACGGACTTCCCGTAGCATTCTCATTTGTAGCTTCTATGGCAGAACTCCGCAAGGTAGTTTATACTCCTCATGTATATGTAGTAGTGCTGAACATCGACGGTGAAGAGCACAAGGCTATCATCAAGGAGCTTCAGTTCCACCCAACAACCGATGCTCTGCTTCACGCAGACTTCTACGAGGTGAACGACACCAAGAACATCACTGTAGGTATTCCCGTTAAGCTCAACGGTCTGGCCCAGGGTGTGCGCGATGGTGGTAAGCTTCAGCTCCAGATCCGCAAGATCAACGTTACCGCTCCTTATCAGCAGATTCCTGAAATTCTGAACATCGATGTTACAAACCTCGAGCTCGGTAAGAGCATCAAGGTGGCTGCCCTCAGCTTCGAAGGTCTTGAGATCGCCACACCAAAAGAGGTTATCGTTTGCTCTGTTAAGGCTACCCGTGCATCTCGCTCGGCTGCTGCCACTGCGGAATAATCTGACTGCATAGAGCATGGACAAATACTTGATTGTCGGTTTGGGCAATGTCGGTAGTGAATACGATATGACCCGCCACAATACTGGATTTATGGTATTGGACGCTTTTGCTAAAGCGTCCAATATTGTTTTTGAGGACAAGCGTTATGGGTATGTGGCAGAGGTTTCTATCAAAGGCCGTAAGGTATTTCTGCTGAAACCTACCACTTATATGAATCTTAGCGGTAATGCCGTGCGCTATTGGCTCAACAAAGAGAATATCGACCAGAGCCGTTTGCTCGTCATCAGCGACGATGTTGCTCTGCCACTTGGACATTTCCGACTGAAAGCCAATGGTTCTAATGGCGGACATAACGGATTGGGACATATCCAGCAACTCATCGGACAGCAGTATGCCCGTTTGCGCATGGGAATCGGCAACGATTATCCGCAAGGCATGCAGGTGGATTATGTGTTAGGACGCTATAGTGACGACGATATGAAGACGCTTCAGCCGGCTCTTGACCTTGGTGTGGAGATTATCCGCAGCTTTGTGTTGGCGGGTATTGACATCACCATGAACCAGTATAACAAGCTGGGGAAAGGAGTGAAGCAGAATGGCTGAACTGGCACGTATAGACAAATGGCTGTGGGCTGCACGAATCTTCAAGACACGCAGCATTGCCGCTGACGCCATCAAGAATGGTCGTGTCACTATCGGTGGTGTCAGCGTGAAGCCTTCACGTATGGTGAAGGTTGGTGAGACGGTAAGTGTGCGTAAGCCTCCCGTCACCTATTCTTTCAAGGTTCTCAAAACCATTGAGCAGCGTGTCGGTGCCAAACTCTTGCCTGAGATTTATGAGAATGTGACAACTCCCGATCAGTATGAACTGCTGGAGATGAACCGCATCAGCGGTTTTGTGGATCGTGCCCGTGGCACAGGTCGTCCTACGAAGAAGGAACGTCGTGCGCTCGATGATTTTATCGGACCGTCGCTTGAGGGCTTCGATGATTTCGATTGGGATGACGAAGAATAGTCTTTTAGAGATCAAGAAATAGTTTTTATGATACTCGACATCATTATCGTGATTATCGGCATTTCTGTTGTATTGGCAGGAGCAGACCGACTGACAGAAGGTGCTTCGGCATTAGCCCGTCGGCTGCATGTTTCAGAAATTGTCATTGGTCTGACCATTGTGGCTGCTGGTACGTCGGCACCCGAACTCTTTGTCAGTCTGGTATCGGCATTGAAGGGCACCCCCGATTTGGCGGTGGGTAATGTGGTCGGTTCGAATATTATGAATGCGATGCTTATCGTGGGCTGTGCCGCCATGGTAGCCCCGATGGTCATCAGCCGTTCTACGGTACATAAAGACATCCCGTTTGCCGTAATTGCATCGGTACTATTGGTGTTGGCATGTATTGACGGGCAACTGTCGTGGACCATCACCGGACATACTATCGGTCGCTTGGATGGTGTGATGTTGCTGGTGGGCTATGTCCTATTCATGTATTATACGTTGAAGCATGCCAAAGCCGATGATTCGGAAACAGCACAGGTGAAGGCGCAATCGGTATGGTTGAGCATCATCTATGTGGTGGTCGGTTTGGCAGCCTTGGTATTCGGTAGTGATTGGTTTGTCGGTGCCGCATCGCGTATTGCCACTTCGTTGGGAGTAGGTGAGAGTGTCATCGGACTGACGATTGTGGCTGGCGGTACTTCGTTGCCCGAACTGGCAACGAGTGTAGTGGCAGCCCGTAAAGGCCGTTCTGCCATGGCGATCGGAAATGTTATTGGCAGTAATGTGTTCAATGTACTGATGATACTTGGTGTGACAGCTCTTATCTGTCCGATGCAGATTAACGGTATCACGATGATAGATCTGCTGATGACCTTGGTATCGGTCGCTCTGGTATGGGTTTTTGCGCGTACCCGATATACGGTGGCACGCTGGGAAGGTGGTGTGCTTACCGCAGTTTTCCTCGGTTATATGGCTTGGTTGTTGAGTCAGGCATAGCCAGCATTGCGATATAAAGAAATATGGGCTTTGCAGCAGGTTTGTTTGCTGTAAAGCCCATATTATATTTATAAGCGGTAGTTTATTCTCCGTAGATTTCCTTGAGTTTCTCGCCAACCTTCTCACCGCGAAGATCCATGGCAACGATGATGCCGTTGGGGTCAACCAGTATGTTGGAAGGGATGCTTGCTACACCATAAACCTCACTTGCAGCACACTTCCAACCTTTGAGGTCGCTGATCTGTGGCCATTTCATACCGAGTTTCTGAATGCCTTCCACCCAAGCCTCTTTCTTTTGGTCGAAGGAAACACCCACAATCTCAAATCCTTTGTCGTGGTATTTCTCATAGTTGGCAACCAGATTAGGCATTTCCTGTCGGCAGGGACCGCACCATGAAGCCCAGAAATCCACTAATACATACTGACCTTTTCCTACCCATTGGCTCAATGGAGCATAGCGGTCGTCTGTGTCGTTCATCTGCAGATCAGTAAATTTCTTGCCAGGTGCTCTTTTCTCCATACCCGCCAAGAGTTTCTTGGGACGGTCGAGTTCCGGGCAGTTGTAGTAGGCAGCAGTAGGATCGAGAATACTCTTCAACTCATTATAGTCGAAGTCGTACATGGCGCTGAGGATGTATTTGGCAGGAATCGTATTGTTTTTATTGTCGCGGATGATGGTACGTACCAGTTTGAGTTGTACTCCGCTGAGTGAGTCCATCTGGTTTGACAACTGTACGATGCGTGCTTTAGTCTCCGGCAGTTCCCCTTTAGGGTCTTTCTCGCGTAGTGCACGATACTCTTTCATTACTTGTTCACCCTGTGCATCGATGGCATCCATCTGCACTTTATACACATCTTCCTGTGCGTATGCGCCCAGTGATATGGCCATTAGGACCAAAGTTAAAATTTTCTTCATATTGTTTTTGTTTTACCGCTACAAAGATAGTGCAAACCGAGTGAAATGCAAAAGAAAAACTCGTTTTTCTTTCATTTCCGAGGTGCCGCCTACCTTCAGCAAGCTTATCTCTGCTCATTTGGCTTAACGAAAACGTTGGATTTCTCCTTCGTTTTCTCGCCATGGCAGAATTAAAGCGAGCTTTATTCTGCTCATTTGGCTTAACGAAAACGTTGGATTTCATCCTTCGTTTTCTCGCCATGGCAGAGTTTAAGTGAACTTAACTCTGCTCATCTGGCTTAACGAAAACGTTGTTTTTTTTCTATAGAGAAAAATGGTTGTTTTGGCACTTACCCAATCTTCATGCGAGTCCAAAGCCAATGGGGAATGAGGCGCCAAAAGAATACAAGGATGGCATAACGCCAGTCGATAACTTTGATAGCCTTTTCCCTTTCTATCGCATCGACAATGGCTTTTGCCACCCGATGGGCATCAAGCTGTAGGGGATAATGATTGCCAGCAATGAGGTCGGTCTTTACAAAACCCGGTCGGATGTCTGTGAACAGGATAGGCAGATGACGCATTCGCGCCTGTTGGGAGAGACATTCTATATAATGGTTTTGGAAACGCTTGGTAGAAGAATAGGCAGGGGCGGCTCCCAGTCCTTTGGTTCCTGCTATCGAGGTGATACAGGCGATGTGTCCTTTCTTATGGTTTCCTGCCATCCACCGGTAGGCAGTAGCTACCATCCGCACAAAGCCCATACCATTGGTGGCTACGGTTTGCAGCTCCTTGTCAATATCGAGCGTGGTGTTCTGCCAACCGATACCCGAACTGTGGAAATAGAGATCCATGCCTCCCATCTCGCTGATCATCTCCTGCAGAAGGTCAGAGGCATCATCCTTGGTAATATCTATCTGTCGGAGACAAGCGATGCGACCTTCTGGCGCCTGACGTTGCACCTCTCTTAAAAGGTCTGTGCGCCGACCGGCAATGCCTACCAGCCATCCTTTTTCTGCCAGTTGTAAAGCCACTTCGCGTCCGATACCGGAGGTGGCTCCTATCACAATAGCTTTTTTATTCATACGCTCTACCAGTTGACCCATCGTTTCACATCGTATTTCTGTTGATAGTCTGCCGGCGCAATACGTATTGTGGTAGGTGTGTCGCTCTTGCCCAAGAGGAAACGTTCTATGAAGGCAACGACTTCTGGATATTGTGATTCGGGCAATTGGCAATGGTCATGTCCCGGTACGATGGAATAACCGATGCGGTCGGCAATATCGAAACGCTGCCAAACCTTGATGGCAGCTTCTGCAGAAACATACATGGAAGGATCAGCCAGCCATTCGTAGTCAGGATTGCCTAAAAGTAATACGGCACGTGGGCAGCACAGGGCAATGAGTTCGTGGTGGTCGTGAGGCAACAGATCTACACGTTCTTCAGCGAATGTTGTCTTCATTGATTCCAAAAACCAGTTGTAGTCTGTACGGTCGAGTGTTTCCACCTTACCTATGGTGCGCGATACACGCCATGACGCAGCACCTCCGCCTCCGGGTTCTTGTGCGATGATCAATGCCACGCGTTCGTCCATGGCTCCACAGAAGAGCGCCATTTTTCCAGCATACGAGCATCCTGTCACTCCGATATGCTTCATGTCGATGTGTGTTTGTTCTGGACCGAGTTTCTGTAGTCCGTCAAGCAGTCGGCTGAATCCCCATGCCCATTCACTATAGGCCCCATTGGCTGTTAGCGAAGGATAGAGTCGGTCGAATTGATACAGACCGCGCCTGTCGTGCTTCCCCCATTGGGTGTAGTTGTTCACCTGACTCTCTCTGAAGGTCATCAAGGCGATATTGCGCGCTGTGAAGAGTTGTGCAGGAATAGAGTTGCGACTGGCTCCGATGATGAGCGGATAGGGTGCTTTACCACCTTTGGGATAAGTAATGACGGACGAGAGAGTCAGGGTCTGTCCGTCCACGTGTACATCGACGATAAGGGTGTCGCCGTTCATGCGGGCATCAATATCGTCCATGCTTACCGCAGGCTTCATGCCGATTTCATATTTCTGAATACTTGCCAACAGTTCGGCACGTCTCTGTGCCCATTGTCTGTAGCGTTTCACCTCTTTCTTTCCGTTGTCCATCAGAAAAGGATTGGGTAACAAGGGTTGTGCTGTCAATGTACGCTCTTTATAGTATGCTTTCTGCATAAGTGACAGATGCTGGTTTTCGTGGGCAAAGACCAGAGGCGGATTCTTCTTTTGAGCAAGGGCCTGTAGTGGAATAATGATGCTCAATGCCATGCCTATGGCGATAATCATAGGTAAGTGATGGCTTCTGTTTGTTTTCATCATCGTCAATATATTAATGTAGTTCGTGTATCGTCCGCATTTTACTGAGTTCTATCAGCTTTTCTGCATGACTATTATTGAGCGTTCCTTGGTTATATTTCTTTCGATTGTATTTCCACCAGTTCAAGATGTTGGCATACTCCTTGTTGCTTTTGGCGGGCATCTGATGATGCTCCATGACATAAGCTACTGCCAATTGATACATGGCATCCCATGATTCTTCTCTGTTTCTTGCCATAATATTTTATAGTTTTCTGCAAAGATACAAATACATATAAAAACATCCAAACATATTCTGATGATTTTTGTAGAATCGGGCAGATTGATGAATCTACTTGCGTTCGAAAATACAAAAGAAAACGGATTTCTTTTGTATTCTGCTCACTTATTCGTACCTTTGGTCCTACGAACCTTAGGTACTCACGTTCGGAAAACCAAAAGAATTTTTTGGATTCCTTTTGCTTTTCACTCACTTATTCGTACCTTTGCAGGCGCAAAACCTAGGGGTACTTGCTCAACCCCCTTTAACAAAACAAGAATATGAAACACGACAATCAAAAAGTCAGTGTGCTGTTTATGCTTTTCGGCATACTGTTCTGCGTCTGCCTCATTACGGCAAACGTATTGGAAACAAAGCAAATCTCATTTGGTTTCGTCAATGTGACGGCAGGTCTTATCGTATTCCCCGTGAGCTACATCATCAACGATGTGGTATGCGAGGTGTGGGGATACCGTCGCACACGTATGCTCATCTGGCTGGGCTTTGCCATGAACTTCCTCTTTGTGATGTTTGGAGCAATAGCCGACTGGATTCCCGGTGCCGATTATTGGAATGGCGACGAGGGATTTCATCAGATCTTCGGACTGGCCCCGCGTATCGTTGCCGCATCATTTGTGGCATTTCTCGCCGGTTCGTTTATCAATGCCTATGTGATGAGCCGCATGAAAATGATGACTGAAGGTAAGGGATTCTCGATTCGCGCCATTGCCAGTACTGTGTTTGGCGAGTCTGCCGACTCGATTATCTTCTTCCCGCTCGCTCTTGGTGGTGTGATTCCCTGGGAGGAGATGCCGTCGCTCATCATTTCACAGGTGTGCATCAAGACACTCTACGAGATTATCGTTCTGCCTGTAACCATCCGCGTAGTGGCATTTACCAAGCGTCACGACCAGGAGGATGTCTATGACGAAGACATCAATTACAACATCTTTAAAATCTTTTCATTCTGATGGAAACAAGACAAGAAGACCATTTGCAGGCCTTGGGTCGCAAAACCGACTATCGCATGGATTATGCGCCAGAGGTGCTGGAGACCTTTGTCAACAAGCATCCGGGTAATGACTATTGGGTGCAGTTCAACTGTCCTGAGTTCACTTCACTCTGTCCTATCACAGGACAGCCTGACTTCGCAGAGATTAAAATCATGTATATTCCAGCAGAAAAGATGGTGGAGAGCAAGAGTCTGAAACTCTATCTCTTTTCTTTTCGCAACCACGGCGATTTCCATGAAGACTGTGTGAATATCATCATGAAGGATCTCATCAAACTGATGGAGCCGAAGTATATCGAGGTGACTGGCATTTTCACTCCGCGTGGAGGTATCAGCATCTATCCTTATGCCAATTACGGACTGCCCGGCACAAAATATGAGCAAATGGCAGAGCACCGTATGATGCAGCACGGACTGTGATGCAGACAAGACCGGATAAAGGTCCAGTAGAAAAAATAAGGTGGAAGAGTACTCTTCCACCTTATATGTTATAGTACGGCTAACACTTAGTTGTTTTTCTTGCGATAGAAACTCCAGTCGCCATCGCTGAAGCGCAACACAAGTGTGTCTTTGGTGAGTTCTACGATGCGACAGGTGTCACGGTCAATCTTCTGCTTTGTACCTTTAGTGCCCGATGGCATTTCCATCGTCCCAGAAGCCATAATCAACTTACCGTTGAAAAGTCTCCACTCCGTGTATCGCTTGATTTCTGGATACACCACAGCACTCATCTCGTCGGTTGTCTGTTGGTGTTTCATGCCTCTGGTAGTCATACTGTATCCACGCTTAAACTGCAACACATACTCACGCGGTACGAGCAATGATTCTTTGACAGAATCGGGCATCTCTGCCATCATGCGCCGACGAAGACGACGCGACATCTTGTCATAGTCGCGCAGTTTGGGCTTGACCATGAAAGCCCATTGTCCTTTGAGGTCGTCGAGGTTGATGACTGTCAGCGCCTCTGCCTTGTCTTCAGGATTGAGAATCACAGCCAGTTCGTCACCGATAAACGGTTTGCCGAATATCTGTTTCTGCTGACTGGCATTGATGATGTCGAAGGTGTCAGGATCGGCACCGGTGTAGGGGAGAAGCACCAAGAGCGAATCGGTAGTACCGTCGCATGCCAGACCATATAGGGTTGAGTCGCCCGGTTGCCGTTTCAGATAGTTGTCAGTGGCTTTTTCGGCTTGCGGAGCCTCCTTTTTGCCACACGCAGCCAATAGAAGTAAGGCCGAGGCAATAGTCAGTATTGTCTTCGTCATAATCGGTATTTTTTAGTTTTCGATGCAAAAGTACAAAATATCTCCGATTTTTGGTGTAAGTATTGGTTTTTATTTGTACATTTGCAACGAAATAACTATAACTAACGAGATTATTAGCCTTATGAAGAAGAAAATCAGATTCAGTCTTGTCTATCGCGACATGTGGCAGTCGTCTGGCAAGTTTCAACCCCGCAAAGATCAGTTGGCACGTATTGCTCCGGTAATCATCGACATGGGATGTTTTGCTCGTGTGGAAACCAACGGCGGTGCTTTCGAGCAGGTGAACCTGTTGGCTGGCGAAAACCCTAACGAGGCCGTACGTGCTTTCTGTAAGCCTTTCAACGAAGTGGGCATACAGACTCACATGCTCGACCGTGGTCTTAATGCGTTGCGCATGTATCCTGTACCTGATGATGTGCGCCAACTGATGTATAAAGTGAAGAAGGCACAAGGTACAGATATTACCCGCATCTTCTGTGGACTCAACGATACCCGAAACATCATACCTTCTATTAAGTGGGCAAAAGAAGCAGGCATGATACCGCAGGCAACACTCTGCATCACCACATCGCCTATTCATACTGCAGAATACTACTCTGCCATTGCCGATGAGCTGATAGCTGCCGGTGCCGAGGAAATCTGTCTGAAGGATATGGCTGGTATAGGACAGCCAGCCCTGTTGGGTAAACTGACCAAGCTCATCAAGACCAACCACCCCGATATTATCATCCAGTATCATGGTCATTCCGGTCCCGGACTGTCAATGGCTTCTGTATTGGAAGTGTGCAACAACGGTGCCGATATTATTGATACGGCCATCGAACCGCTATCGTGGGGTAAAGTGCATCCCGATATCATCTCGGTACAGTCGATGCTGAAGAATGAAGGCTTCGATGTGCCCGAAATCAATATGAATGCCTACATGCAGGCACGTGCGCTCACTCAGGAGTTTATCGACGACTGGTTGGGATATTTCATCAATCCTGCCAACAAACTCATGTCGTCATTATTGCTCGGTTGCGGACTTCCTGGCGGTATGATGGGTTCTATGATGGCAGATCTGGGCGGCATCTACAATGCCATCAACAAGCTGCGTGTCAAGAAGGGCGAGGCAGAACTGTCGATGGACGATATGTTGGTGAAACTCTTCAACGAAGTGGAGTATGTATGGCCACGTGTAGGTTATCCTCCATTGGTGACACCATTCTCACAATACACCAAGAATATTGCCTTGATGAACCTGTTGACGATAGAGCAGGGCAAGGGACGCTATGTGATGATGGACGATGCCATGTGGGGCATGATACTCGGCAAGAGCGGAAAGATTCCTGGAGAGATCGCACCCGAACTGAAAGAACTCGCTGTCAAGCAGAAACGCGAATTTACCGATGTCGATCCACATACATTGCTTGACAATGCACTTGATGGATTCCGCAAGGAGATGAAAGACAATGGTTGGGAGTGCGGTCAGGACGATGAGGAACTCTTTGAATTGGCTATGCATCCCGAACAGTATCGTATCTATAAGAGCGGTATGGCAAAGAAAAATTTCCTTGCCGATTTGCAGAAAGCAAAGGATGCCAAACTCGGCACGAAGCTCTCTGTAGAAGAACTGGCTGCTTTCAAACATGCCAAGGCGGATGCGCTGACAGCTCCTGTGGCAGGTCAGGTATATTACGAATTCTCAGGCGAAGGAGCTTGCGAACCTTGTCTCGAACCGTTTGTCGGACAGCGCTACAAGGAGGGTGATACCTATTGTTATATACAAGCGCCATGGGGCGAAATCGTTCCTATTCCTGCTGCCCTTGGCGGTAAACTGGTAGAGGTGGCAGCCAAACAGGGTGCCAAGGTGCGCCGTGGCGACAACCTCGGTTGGATAGAACGAGACCAATGATAGACTATCAGACGATAATAGATAAGTATTATCCGCAAGACAATGCGTTGCGCCGTCTGTTGCTTAAGCATAGCAGGCAGGTGGCGCAACGCGCTTTGCAGATAGCGCAGCGGCATCCTGAACTGGGTGCTGACCGGCGCTTTTTGGAGGAGGGAGCTATGCTTCACGATATAGGGGTGTTCCGCTGTCATGCACCATCCATCTATTGTGAAGGTACTGAACCTTATCTGCGCCACGGACTTATCGGCGGACAATTGTTGCGCGAAGAAGGATACCCAGACCATGCGCGAGTTTGCGAGCGACATACCGGCACGGGACTCACTATTGAGGAAATCAACGAGCAGCACCTGCCGTTGCCTCCTGCCGATTATGTGCCAGAGACCATCGAAGAACAGATTATCTGCTATGCAGACAAGTTCTACTCCAAGTCGCACCCCGACCGGGTATCGACCGTAGATGACGTCATCGCATCGCTCATGAAGTTTGGTTCGAAAGGCGTAGAGAAATTCAAGAAATGGTCGGAAACCTTTGAATAGCGGTTTCCGACCATTTCCTTTACTATCCTCTCTATTGCAGTTATCCACAGATAGAGGATTGATTATTGGGAATTACTCCGAATTATTGAGGCATCTTAGGATATTTGCGTGTCCAACCATCCCAACGAAGGCGCATCACACCGAAGAAAGCCTCGCCGAAGATGCCACCCGACATCTTTGAAGTGCCTTCACGACGGTTGACAAAGATAACGGGAACTTCTTTGATTTTGAATCCTATCTTATAGGCGGTAAACTTCATTTCTATCTGGAAACCATAACCCTTGAAGCGGATTTTGTCCAGTTCGATAGTCTGTAGCACACGGCGCTTGTAGCATTTGAAACCTGCTGTGGTGTCGTGAACGCTGAATCCTGTTACTATTCTTACATATTTCGATGCGAAATAACTCATCAGCACACGGCCGATGGGCCAGTTGACCACGTTGACACCGCTGACGTAACGACTGCCGATAGCCACATCGTATCCTTCATCGGCACATGCTGCATAGAGGCGAGGCAGGTCGTTAGGATCGTGACTGAAGTCAGCATCCATTTCAAACACATATTCATAGGCACGTTCCAATGCCCATTTGAAACCGGTGATATAGGCAGTTCCCAATCCCAGTTTGCCACTGCGCTCAACAATAAATAGTCTGTCGGCAAACTCTGTATCCATCAGATGGTGGACGATGGCAGCAGTACCATCAGGCGAACCGTCATCGATGATTAGGATATGGAAACACTTCTCCAGTGCAAAGACCGCACGGATAATCTTCTCGATATTCTCCTTCTCGTTGTAAGTAGGAATAATTACTATACTGTCGCTTTGATTCATACTTTTATGTTTTATGCTACAAAGGTACGATTAAGCGAGCGAAATGCAAAAGAAAAACTTGTTTTTCTTTGCACTTCCGAGTGAAAGTACCTTGGGCCGACAGGTCAAAGGTACGATTAAGCGAGCAGAATACAAAAAGAAACACATAATTTTATGCGGAAAGAAGCTCCGCGCGGAATAGCAGAAGGTGATCCTCGCTTGGAATGGGTCACATTGGTTAAAACCTTGGTGGCGCAGTTGGGCATATTTGTAGCAAGAGATGAAGATGGAAAAGAGTATCTGCCTCATGTGGAATGTTATGTGGACGATTTTCGCGAAACAGATCATGAAGAGTTGTTGAATATTAATGTGCATAACATCAAGTCAATAGAGTATTCAAAGCTGCAAAATCCTGTTA
>SAMEA3663083__coassemble_590_pt1 | contig 17274 bp, 14 predicted proteins | sample SAMEA3663083__metabat2_low_PE_009 | metagenome-assembled genome bin SAMEA3663083 (sample SAMEA3663083) | pig gut metagenome | biome: pig gut; feature: pig-associated habitat; material: faeces | place: France | collected 2012 | reverse complement strand
ATAAAAAAGAAAATTGATATTTCTTTTTGTATTCTGCTCACTTAATCGTACCTTTGCGAAATAATATAATATACGTGTAAAATAAGATGGAATATACTCTGAATTGTAATGGGAAGCTGATAACCTTGTCCTCACCACAGGTCATGGGAATTCTTAATGTCACTCCTGACTCCTTCTATTCGGGAAGCAGAAAGCAAACCGAACGTGAAATAGCAGAACGTACACAACAAATATTGGCTGAGGGAGGTACTATGATCGATGTGGGCGGATGCTCAACAAGGCCCGGTAGTGCTCCTGTGGATGAAGAAGAAGAATCACGCAGACTGCGCTTTGCCCTTGAAATAGTACGTCGTGAAGCACCCGATACCATTGTAAGCATAGATACATTCCGTCCCGATGTGGCACGAATGACCGTTGAGGAGTTTGGTGCCGATATCATCAATGATGTGTCGGAAGGTGCTGATCCTGAGATGTTCCGCATGGTGGCGCGTCTTAAAGTGCCCTATATCCTCATGTCTATAGCTCCCACTATCCGCGATATGATGCTACGCTTTGCCCGTGAGATACAGCAGTTGCGCGACTGTGGACAGAAGGATATCATCCTTGATCCTGGTTTTGGATTCGGTAAAGACCTGCAACAAAACTATGACGTGATGCACCAATTGGATCAGCTCGATGCCCTTTCACTGCCTGTGCTTGTGGGAATCTCACGCAAACGCATGGTGTGGCAATTGTTGGAAAGCGATCCGCTACAGGCCCTCAACGGCACTACGGTGCTCAACACCATTTCATTGATGAAAGGCGCATCCATACTTCGCGTGCATGATGTGAAAGAAGCAGTGGAGTGTGTGCGTATTGTTGGACAGATGAACCCTAAACAATAAATTACCTGCCTATGTTTTTTGAGTTTGGAATAAAAGACGCCATTGACATTACTCTCGTGGCTTTGATACTCTACTACTTCTATCGGTTGATGAAGGAGTCGCGATCATTGCCTGTGTTTATGGGTATCTTGGTGTTTATTGTACTATGGCTTGTCGTCTCACAGGTGCTTGAAATGAAACTTCTGGGTAGTATCATGGACAAGTTGGTGAGTGTCGGTGTCATCGGACTTATCGTGCTTTTCCAAGACGATATCCGTCGTTTCTTCTACAATCTGGGTGCCCATCAACGCGTGAAAGGCATCCGTCGCTTCTTTACAGGCGAGGATGGACGCAAGAAGGAAGAAGATCTGAAACCCATTATCATACCTATTGTGATGGCAGCACTCAACATGAGCAAGAAAAAGGTTGGTGCTTTGATCGTGATGCAACGGTCTATGCCACTTGATGATGTGGCAAATACGGGTGAAATGATTGATGCAAATATCAGTCAACAGCTTATTGAGAATATCTTTTTCAAAAACTCTCCACTCCACGACGGAGCTCTTATCGTGGAAGGAAAACGTTTGAAAGCGGCCGGTTGCATACTTCCTGTCAGTCACGAACAGAATATTCCCAAATCGCTCGGACTGCGCCATCGTGCAGCTTTGGGCATGTCGCAAGACAGCGATTGCATAGCCATTGTGGTCAGCGAAGAGACCGGTGGCATCACTGTTGCTATTGATGGACAATTGCAACTTCGGCTCACTGCAGAGAAACTTGAAAGCATATTAACTGAGGAAATGATGCAATTAATCTAAAATATTCTGAATTCTACGGACTTATTCAGAATATTTTTAGTACTTTTGCAAACTAGATATAGCAAAATCAAACTTTTAATAAACAAACTATGGATTTATTAAGTCAAATCGTTGCGCGTGCAAAAAGTAACAAACAGCGCATCGTGCTCCCTGAAGCAACAGAGGAGCGCACCCTTAGAGCTGCCGATCGTGTATTGGCAGAAGACATGGCCGACATCGTTCTCATTGGTAATCCCAACGAAATCAAGCAGCTCGCTGCACAATGGGGACTGAACAGTGTAGATAAGGCCACTATCATCGACCCGGAAAACAATCCCAAGAGCGAAGAGTATGCTACTTTGCTGGCAGAACTTCGTAAAAAGAAAGGAATGACCATCGAACAGGCTCGCGAACTCGTGAAGAATCCGCTTTACCTCGGATGCATGATCATCAAGACCGAAGGAGCCGATGGTCAGATATCAGGAGCCCTCTCTACTACTGGCGACACCCTGCGCCCCGCACTCCAAATCATCAAGTGTGCCCCTGGCATTTCATGTGTTAGCGGTGGCCTGCTCCTCATCAGCAAGCAGAAAGAGTATGGTGAAGACGGCGTTCTCGTAGTTGGTGACGTAGCTGTAACTCCCATGCCCAATGCCAACGAACTCGCCCAGATTGCCGTATGTACTGCCCAGACTGCTCGTTCTGTAGCAGGCTTTACTGATCCTCGCGTTGCCATGCTGAGCTTCTCTACCAAGGGCTCTGCTAAGCATGAAGTAGTGGATAAGGTTGTTGAGGCTACCAAACTGGCCCACGAACTGGATCCCGAACTCAAGCTTGATGGCGAACTTCAGGCTGATGCTGCACTTGTGCCCAGCGTAGCTGCAAAGAAAGCACCAGGTTCAGACATCGCAGGTAAGGCAAATGTTCTGGTATTCCCTAACCTCGAAGTTGGTAATATCGGCTACAAACTTGTGCAGCGACTTGGCGATGCCATTGCCATTGGTCCTATCCTCCAGGGTATTGCACGTCCGGTCAACGACCTCTCTCGTGGCTGTTCGGTAGATGATATCTACTACATGGTGGCAATCACAGCTTGCCAGGCCATGGATGCTAAGGCAAACAAATAACTAGCAAACAACTATAAAAGATGAAGATTCTGGTATTAAATTGCGGTTCGTCCTCTATCAAGTACGCACTGTACAACATGGACGACAAGAGCGTGATGACCTCTGGAGGTGCAGAGCGCGTAGGCTTGGACGGTGCCTTTGTCAAGGTGAAACTGGCCAATGGTGAGAAAAAGCAAATCATGCACGACATCCCCGAGCATACTGAAGGTGTGAAATTCATCTTCTCTTTGCTTACTGATCCTGAGGTTGGCGTTATTAAAGACTTGAAGGAAATCGATGCCGTAGGCCACCGTATGGTGCATGGCGGTGAGAAATTCAACAAGTCTGTACTGCTCACCGACGAGGTGTTGAAGGTTTTTGAAGAATGCTCTGACCTTGCTCCGCTCCACAATCCTGCCAACCTCAAGGGTGTCAATGCCGTTAAAGAGCTTATGCCCGGACTGCCTCAGGTAGGTGTGTTCGACACTGCATTCCATCAAACGATGCCTGCCAAGGCCTATATGTATGCCATCCCTTACGAACTCTATGAGAAGTATGGCGTGCGTCGTTATGGTTTCCACGGCACCAGCCACCGCTATGTTTCTGCTCGTGCCTGCGAATTTTTAGGCATCAAGGCAGAAGGTACCAAGATGATTACTTGCCACATTGGTAATGGAGGTAGCGTCGCAGCCGTTGTTGATGGCAAGTGTATCGACACTTCCATGGGTCTTACACCACTCGAAGGACTCGTGATGGGAACCCGTTCTGGCGATATCGATGGTGGTGCAGTGACTTTCCTTGAGAAGAAACTGGGCCTCGATGCTGATGGCATGAGCAACCTGCTCAACAAAAAGAGCGGTGTAGCTGGTATCACAGGAGGTTCATCAGACATGAGAGATGTAGAGAATGCAGCCAAAGCCGGTGAGCCTCGTGCCCAGTTGGCACAGGCCATGTACTTCTACCGCATTAAGAAATACATTGGTGCCTATGCTGCCGCTATGGGCGGAGTGGATGTCATTGTATTCACAGCTGGCGTCGGGGAAAATCAGGTCAGCATGCGTTCAGAGGTATGCAAGGGTCTTGAATTCCTCGGTGTGAAGTTTGATGAGGCCAAAAATGCCGTACGTGGCGAAGAGGCTGTTATCTCTGCCGACGATTCGAAGGTGAAGGTTGTGGTCATTCCTACCGATGAGGAACTCATGATTGCTACCGATACGATGAATCTGCTCTAAGCGTTATCATCGCAGCAATACATTTTTTTTGATGGTGGAAGACCGCTTGGTGGCCCGCAAGGGATGCCTGACAGGAGGTCTTTCACCATTATTATTACTCCAGAGACCATAGATGTTATACTCCATTCCAACTGAAATGGTATAGTGGTCGATGGGGTGGAAAACTGGTTGTTGAAGTCGTTTTGACCTCATAATCCATGTGGATTCAATAGAAACAGAGGTGTTACACCAATTATAATATATAGAAAGGAATCAAGATGAAAGTAGTGACATTCGGCGAAGTATTACTTCGCTTCTCCAAAAGAGACGATTACCGCCTGACACAAGGCGCACAGATGGAAGCTCATTTTGGCGGCAGTGAGGCCAATGCGGCAGTTTCGCTTGCCATGTTGGGTAATGAGGTGCGCTATGTGAGCCGCCTGCCGGAAACGGCAATGGGCAAGGCTTGCGAACAGCGTTTGCGCGAGATGGGACTCAATACGCGCTTCATCAACTGGGGTGGACCACGTATCGGAACCTATTTCTTCGAGCAGGCAGCATCGCTTCGCCCATCACGTGTGGTCTATGATCGTAAGGATTCCGCATTCTATAATCTACATCCCGGTATGATACCTTGGCGCGATGTGTTTCGTGGCGCTGATGTGTTTCATTGTTCCGGTATCACCTGTGCCCTTTCGCAGAGTGCTACCGATGCCACTTTTGAGGCAGTGCGCACTGCCGACGAGATGGGACTTGTCATTGCCTGCGACATCAACAACCGCAAAAACCTGTGGAACTATGGCGCTAAGGCAGCCGATGTGTTGCCCCAACTGATGCATTATAGCGACATTGTCTTTGGCGATGCTGGCGAATGGGAATTGGTGTCAGGACTGCCACGCATACCCTTTGAAGCAACTTCGTCCGATTATCACATTGATGTGGAGGCCTATACTGCGATGTTTCGCAAGATAGCAGACCGTTTTCCGCGCTGTAGGAAGTTTATCATGGGATTGCGCAATGAGGTCTCATCCAACCATCATTTGCTCAGTGGTGTACTTTTCGATGGCGAAAAACTCTATACCACTCGCGTCTATGACATTAATCCAGTGATCGATCCCATGGGTGTTGGTGATGCTTATCTGGCAGCCTATCTCCATGCACACCTGGTGCGCCGCGACGATGACCAGCGTTGTCTTGACTTCTCGCTGGCTGCCAGTACACTGAAAAGTACGATATCGGGCGACTTCAACCTTTCTACTGAAGAGGAGATTGAAGCCTTGATGAACAGTTGATAGCCATTTTCTTCATCCGACAGCCCGTTAGATCGGCTGGCTACAGGATAGGATGAAATGAGTTGTACAGCAGTTTTCTAACGATTAGAAAACTGCTTGTCGGACATCGTGATATGCTGTTAGGGTTGGCTTTCCCCCTCCACATACTCCTCTAAGAACATGTGTTCGCCATCATATACGGCATAGGTGAACTGGCTAATCCAGTCGCCTAAGATCATCAGGCGCGTGTGGCGTTCCAGTTTAATATCGAGTTCTATGTGTCGATGCCCAAAGATGAAATAGTCTATGTTGGGATGATCCACCATATAAGCGCGTGCAAAGCGTACCAAGTGTTCACGCTCTTCACCCATAAAGGAAGGTTGGTCGGTCTTTTTGTGCTTGATATAACTGTGTTTTGCCCATGTCAATCCGAATGCCATACCCCATCGTGGGTGGATGGAAGAAAACATCTTTTGACACACCGTATTATGGAAAATGGCACGAAGCAATTTGAATGAGGCATCATTGTCGCCCAGTCCGTCGCCATGAGCAAGGAAAAATTCGTGACCATAGATTTCTGTTGTCTCCTCTTTCTTATGCAGTATCACCCCACATTCCTGTTGCAGATAGTTGTAAGCCCATATATCGTGATTGCCGGTGAAATAGTGGATTTCCACTCCCATATCGCTCAGTTCCGAGAGTTTGCCTAAGAACCGGGTATAGCCGCGTGGCACTACGTAGCGGTATTCATACCAGAAATCAAACATATCGCCCAGCAGATAGATGGCTGCCGCCTTCTCTTTGATAGAATCGAGAAAGCGTACCAGACGTCGTTCCTGCGTGCGTTGATGCGGAACTGCCAACGATCCGAGGTGGGCATCGGATAGGAAATATACATTCTTCATGGGCTTTACACCTTATTATATATTATAGTATCTGTCGATAATCAATATGGAGCTTGTCGCTATTGGTTGCAGTCTCCATGTCTGTGTTTATAGAGCATCAGTCGAAACCGAGTTCGACGCGAGCCTCTTCGCTCATCATCGACTGATCCCAAGCGGGTTCAAACACGAGGTTGACGTTGGCTGTTTTCACGCCATCCACACTTTCCAGTTTGGTGCGTACATCTTCCAGTATAAAGTCAGCAGCCGGACAGTTTGGTGCAGTGAATGTCATGTCGAGTTCCACAGCTCCGTCATCTTTCACATCAATCTTATAGATCATGCCCAGATTGTAGATATCTACGGGTATTTCCGGGTCATATACAGTTTTGAGCACATCCACGATGCGTTCTTCTATTTGTGTCTTTTCTTCTTGTGTCATAGTCTTATTTGTTTTCTTCTTGCAAAGATATATCTTTTTTCCCAAACCACCAAAAATAGGGTGCATGGATGAAAAAGGAACGGGTAAACAAGTGGTGTGTCATAGAAAAATCGTATCTTTGCAGTGATGAACAGGAAGGAACATAAGCTATATTAACTATGTCACATATTGCTAACCTATGAAGAAGCGAAATTTGGTATCCTATTTAGCCATTCTCATGGCAATAGGATTTATCATTGCGGTAGTTGGAATTATCATCGATGGGCAGGTGATGCAGGAGTCCTATGAAACAATGACAGCCCAATCGTATAAATATCGTGTGGCTATTCTTTAGTTTTCATATTGGCCATTCTGACTTATGTCATTGGGTTCTTGTCGTTGGCGGTAGTGCCTATGCTTATGGATAAGATGAGGACAGAACAACAGCTGGAGGTTGAATGGAAACGTCCTCGATGCCTGTTCTTCTTGTCTTATAGTCTCTTGGTGTTGTCTTTACTGTTTCCAGTGATATTGTCTTATTGTGATAACTGGGGAGTTGTTCCCTTGATATTATTGTTTGTATTGGGCATTCTCGGACTACTTTTGGGAAGAATGGCTATTCGTGGCATGTTGAATATGTTTGTCTCTTATACTGAAACGACATTGTGATATCAAAATGATTCAGCCGCATTTGATTTTTCAAATGCGGCTGAATCGTTGTGTATGAGAACGGGAAAATCCGTTGAAATCAGGCCTTTTTATTTATTTGGCGTATTCCAAACCTTAGTTTTGGTGCAGGTGGTGGGAGCGGTAAGGCGTGCAACGCGCAGCAGGAAATCACCCTCTTCGAGTGTCCAGCGACCGTCGGCACCCACGAAGGCAAGGTCTTTTGCCGGCAGAGTGAAAGTCACAGTTTTTGTTTCACCTGGTTCGAGACTGATCTTGGTGAAGCAACGCAGACGCTTGTTGTCGGGCACTATCGATGCAATGAGGTCGCTCGAATAGAGCAATACCGACTCCTTGCCAGCACGGCTACCCGTGTTTTTCACATCCACCGTAACGGTCAGCGTATCGTCGGCAGTGAAGTTTGCCTTATCCACCTTTAGATTGGCATACTCAAAAGTAGTATAGCTCAGACCGTAACCGAAGGGCCATTGCAGCGAAACCTTCGCATCGTAGTTGTATGCGCCAGCCATGGTGCCCACTTCTTCGCTGACTTTATAGTCGTAGTTAGCCAGTGAATTGATTTCTTTCGGATAGGTGTAGGGCAGTTTCGCAGAAAAGTTAGCGTCGCCAGCCAACAGGTTTGCCAGTGCATCGCCACCGTAGTTGCCTGGCAACATGATGTGGACAATGGCTTTAGCCAGCGGTTCAATGTCGGCGATGAGCCGTGGACGACCTTCGTTGAGCACGAGAACTATGGGCTTGCCAGTCTTTGCCAGAGCCTTCACCAGATTGCGTTGGTTCTCTGACATCCAAAGGTCAGTGAGGTTTCCCGGTGTCTCGCAGTAGCTGTTTTCACCCACACAGGCAATGATGACATCCGCCTGAGCAGCCGCAGCAACAGCTTTTTCGATCTGTGGTTCATTTTCTTCCCAGTACTGTCCCTTTTCGTTGTAGGTCACACCTTGGTCGAGAATCACGTTTTCCTGACCGTATTTGTTGCAGAGTGCTTCATAGATTGTGTTGTATTTCTCTGCTAAGTCTTCAGCTTTGCTACCCTGCCAAGTGTAGCTCCAACCGCCGTTGAGGCAGCGCATCTGGTTGGCATTAGGTCCTGTGAGCAGTATCTTTTTTCCTTTTGCCAATGGCAGAACGCCTTCATTCTTTAGCAGAATCTCAGTTTCCTCGGCGCTGCGGAGAGCCAAATCAGCATGTTCTTGCGATCCAAACTTCTCATAGCCCTTGCCTCCGGTGTTTGGTTCGTCAAACAGTCCGATGCGGTATTTCAGTCTGAGGATGCGACGCACGGCATCGTCGATACGCTCTTGGCTCACCTTGCCCTCGTTGACGAGTTGTTTCAGCAGTATGCAAAACTCCACGCTGTATGGGTCCATCGACATATCGATACCGGCATTGATAGCAATGCGGATCGCATCTTTCTTGTCTTTTGCCACTCTTTCGCGGGTAAAGAGATTGTTGATGTCAGCCCAGTCGGTGACAATCATTCCGTCCCAGTTCAAATCTTTCTTAAGCCATTGAGTAAGGTATTCGTAGCTGGCGTGCACGGGTACACCGTTGATGCTTGACGAATTGACCATGATGGTGAGTGCGCCAGCCTGTACGGCAGCCTTGAAAGGCTCGAAATACTTTTCTCTCAACACGTTTGGAGCGATATACGCCGGTGTGCGGTCTTTGCCGGTGAAGGGAGCGCCGTAACCCATATAGTGTTTCAAACTGGTAGCTACGTTATAGCGTGAGAGGTGGTTGTGGTCATTGCCCTGATAGCCCATGATTTCAGCTTCAGCCATGCGTGCATTGACAATGGGGTCTTCGCCGAAGCTCTCCCAGATGCGCGACCAGCGTGGATCTCTGCCGAGGTCGGTCACAGGGTTATATACCCAAGGACAGTTGGCAGCGCGGCTTTCGTATGCAGTAACCTGTGCTCCGGTGCGTGCCAACTCAGTATTGAATGAAGCAGCGATATTGATAGGTTGCGGAAAGAGCGTTCCGCCTTGAGTATAGGTCACTCCGTGGTTGTGGTCCAGACCGAACACATCGGGGATGCCGATATGTTTCATCGATTTTTTCTGTATCAGCCGAATCCACTCCTGCCATTGTTCTACGGTAGCAGCGCGTGTTCCCGGTGCATTGAGCAGCGATCCCACTTTGTATTTAGAGATACAGGTGTCAAGCATCGTCTCGTTGAGTTTCCATTTTCCCGATGCGTCGTATGTCCCCATGATATCGAGGTTGAGTTCGAGCATCTGGCCTATTTTCTCATCGAGGGTCATTTTGGCAAGTGTCTTTTCTACTTTCGCTTCCAACTGTTCATCGCGTGGAATGGCGGGTTTAGCTGTCTGTGCTGCAGCCCATGCCGAGCAACAGCAAACCACAGCCAAGAAGTATTTTCTCATCATAGTGTAGTATGGTTAGTTATATATATGAATATGTTTTCAGTGACTGCAAAGTTACTAAATAGTGGGCAGAGTGCCAAACAGAGTCGTTCTTTTTTATTTGTTTTTTCCGCTCAGTGCCCTCATGGCGTTGAGTACCGCCAGTACGGTGACGCCCACATCGGCAAACACAGCCATCCAAAGTGTAGCCATACCGAAGGTTGCCAATAGCAGTACAGCCACCTTGATGCCAATGGCGAGCACCACATTCTGGCGTGCTATGGCGATGGTGTGGCGTGCAATGCTCACGGCAAGTGCAATCTTAGAAGGTCGGTCGTCCATCAATACAACGTCGGCAGCCTCTATGGCAGCATCGCTACCCAGTGCGCCCATGGCAATACCCACGTCGGCTCGTGCCAGTACGGGCGCATCGTTGATACCGTCGCCCACAAAGGCAAGGGCTTTATCTACGGGTTTTTCCTGTATCAGCCGTTCCACATGTGCCACCTTATCGGCTGGCATGAGTTCGGCGTGAAATTCATCTATATGAAGTGTCTCCGCTACATGTTGTCCCACTTCCTGTCGGTCGCCGGTGAGCATGACCGTGCGTTTGATGCCCAACTGCTTGAGTTTGTTGATGCTTTCAATGCTGTCGTCCTTGATATGGTCGTTGATGACGATGTGGCCTGCATACTGTCCGTCGATAGCCACATGGATGATAGTGCCGATGTGATGGCATGGATGCCACTGTGCACCTATGGCTTCCATCATGCGCTGATTGCCCACACAGACGATGTGGTCCTCAACCTGTGCGCAAATGCCCTGTCCTGCCACTTCTTCCACATGGCTGATGCGGCATCCGTCGGTAGCCTCTTCGGGGAACGCATTACGCAGGGCAGCTCCGATGGGATGGGTGGAAAAATGCTCTACGTGGGCAGCGAGGTGAAGCAGTTGACGCTCGTTGAAATGGTCGGGATGCACCGCTTCTACGGCAAACTGACCGTGGGTGAGGGTGCCCGTCTTATCGAAAACCACCGTATGGAGGTTGGCGAGTGCATCCATATAGCATGCCCCTTTCACCAGTATGCCGTGGCGCGACGCTCCACCAATGCCTCCAAAGAAGGTGAGGGGAATGCTGATGACGAGAGCGCAAGGACACGATACCACCAAGAACATCAGTGCGCGGTAGAGCCATGTGGGGAAGTTTTCGATGAAATCGCCGGAAATGAGTGGCGGAACCACCGCCAGTATCAATGCAGCAACGACCACTACAGGGGTGTAATAGCGTGCAAAGCGGGTGATGAAAGCCTCGCTTTTCGACTTGTTGTCGCTGGCATGTTCCACCAAATCGATGATTTTCGACACGGTACTGTCGCCGTAAGTCTTGGTCGTAGTGACGTTGATGACACCGCTGAGATTGATACATCCCGACGTGATGTCGTCGCCTTCATGGATGTCGCGCGGTTCACTTTCACCCGTTAGTGCCACGGTGTTGAGTGCCGATGAGCCTTTGCAGACCGTTCCATCGAGGGGCACTTTCTCGCCCGGTGCGATGATGATGGTTTCTCCTACTGCCACATCTTCCGGTTTTGCATCGACGGTTTGACCGTTGCGCACCACGTGTGCCACATCGGGGCGTATGTCCATGAGGTTTGAAATGCTTTTGCGGCTCTGCCCTTCGGCATAGCCTTCAAACATTTCGCCTATCTGGAAGAATAGCATGACGAATACTGCTTCGGGAAATTCGGTGTCGGCACCGGGCAGAAATCCGATACACAACGCACCGATAGTGGCTATCGCCATGAGGAAATCCTCGTTGAACGCATCGCCATGGAGCAGTCCTTCGGCGGCTTCGCCCAGCGTTTTATGACCCACCAGGAGGTAGGGCACGAGATAAATGAGCAACAGTTGCCATGTGGGCAACGTGAGATAATGTTCTATGCAGACCGCACCGATGAGCAGTATGATGGTTGTGGCGATGACAGCCAGTTGTCGGTGAAGGCTGTTATGGTCGTGATGGTGGTGATGGTCTTGACCTTCATTGTGATGATGATGGTGTGCTTCTGCCTCAGAATGACAGTTGCAGCTGCAGTGACTGTGATGTTGATGTTCGTGTGCCATATATTATAATACGTGTTTGTTTCTGATGGCAAAGGTACACAAACCAGTGTCACGATGATATGAAAACATGGAAAAACCGCCGTTTCTTGCAACCCGATTGCAAGAAACGGCGGTTGGATTAGAAATGATAGGTAAGTCCGGCTCTCACTTCAAAGGTCTTCGCCTTGACGTCGGCATAGTATTTGTAGTGGGTTTGTCGCTCGAAAAACGAACTTGCCATCAATAGGCTCCAGCGCTTTGGCAAGTCGATTTCTATCATCGGACTGACCACCAGAAGGTGTGCATTGCCTTTGTCTCCCTGTGCATTGAGATACAGCGGGTCGATGGTGCTGAGGTCTTTATTCTCGTAACCCTTCCATGTGAAGATGCGGAAATAATGCACATTGAGGATGAACCTGCCGAACCTGCCTATCTCCATGTGGGTCTTGGCCTTGATGCTGTAGCCGCTTCCCATGTTGTAGTCGCGGTCAATCACATTGAAATAGTCGCTCTTTGTGCCGCCCAGCAGTATGCCGCTGAGGAAAATGCGCTGTTCGAGACGCGTCAGCGCTCCCACCTTTGGAAATTCTACGATGACTCCCGGTCCCACCGATGCCGCTTCGCTGATGCGATAAGGGGTGAGGTCCGACCCGTTTTTCACTGGTTTCGAGTCGTAATAATTGAAGTGTTGATAGATGCCAAACTCAACATCCATGGATTTTCCCCAATTGAACGGTGCCGACCAGAGACGTCCCAGAATGTGCAAGGAGTTGATGAGGGGCTGGTTTTTGCTGAGTCCGAAGGTCACTTCAGCACTAAAGAAATCGTAGGGCTTGTTGTGGTTTTCACCATCCATGGCATCGCCGTATTCCATAAAGAGATTGACGTAGGGATTGTGTTCGCCACGGAAGATGGCACCATTGTCTGCCAGATAGCGGTCGCCCACACTGATGGAACAGTCGAGGGGGAATGCCTCACGGTCGTGGTGCAAGTAGTGGGTGGACCTCACGCGCCATGCTTCGCCCGTGATGATGCGGTTCAAACCCTTGATGGGATTGATGATGGTGGCTGCTGCCTCACGCAGGAATCGCGGGAAACCATAGGCGCGGTCGTCGAGAATGATGTCGCTGACGCGGTGTGTCACCTCTCCTATGCAGATGCCTCCCATGGTTGTAGCTATCAAATCGTTGATGGCTGGCGGTTCTTTCTCGCCTGCCACTTCCCACATGAGCGATCCAAAGAAGGAGTAGGGAGCCGATTGCCAGAAGTTGAGCCCACTGCTTCGTGCGGCATTGTAGTAGAGGTTGCCGTGGTAGGGATGGGCAAAAAGGTTGGTGGAAAACTGGTCGTTGTCCCACACAAAGCCGTTGCGGATGTTGTGACCAATGGAGTTGAGCGTGGTTTTGGCAAATTCCTCGCCCAGCACAAAACGGTCGAAACAGTGGACAAACACGTTGATGCCCGTGGCTTCGACAGCTGCTCGCCAAGGTTTTGGTTTGAGGGGCAGTGCCATGATGGAATCTGTGCGATCCATGATATCATCGTCGTTGCGTCTGATGTCGAAGATGTCTTGCGGCTGTGAACGCTGGTGGCGTATGGTCAGACCTGCCTCGATGAGCGGGCGGTTGCGGTAGTGTCGGTTGTGGCTGTAGTATCGGGTGTCGCCATAACCCACGGAGACAAAGGCACCAAGATACTTGCCCAACTGGTAGTCGGCATTGATGCGTGCCTGTATGGAATAGAGTCGTTCAGGCTTGTCGGCCTTGTGTTGGAAGGTCTCTATATGGTAGAAGCCCACATCGCCACTCAGTGTCAGTCGTGGTGTGAGGTGGAAATACTGTCCGATGCGATAATAGATGGCACCGGAGAAATCGCGGTCGAGACCCATATAGTGGGTTCCCGCACCAAGAATGTTATAGGTGCTGCGGTTGCGGTAGCGCACGGCAGCATTGAACTTGGTGCTCGATCCGACAGAAAACATATAGTCGATGGTGGTCTTGGCATTGATATTGACCAGTCCTATCTTGTGTGCCAAGGTGTCGCGAGTGACGTTGACAATGCCCACCTGCCATCCCCTTGGATGTGCCAGTGCCACATTGATGAGTCCTATCTGCGAACCGTTGAGCGAGTCGGCATAGTTGGCAGCAGCCAACTGAATGCCGCGCATATATCCCGACGACACGTTGAGGGCACCTCCCAGCTGTATGCCTTTCTCCACTCCCATAGCGATATTGCTGATGGCGCTGAGCTGTATGCCTCGGAAAGGAGCCGCCGACATATTGGTAATGGGGGAGAACTGCACACCGTTGGCATAACTGTCGGCAATGTTTGCCACCAGTCCAAACTGCACATAGCGCATGGAATCTTGGTGACTGACAATACCTATAGGATAGTTTTGGGCGCTTGCCCCGCATGCTGCACATAGGGCAACGACCAGTGCGGCTATCTTGCTGAAGTGATGGAAAATGGTAGTTTTCATGATGCAAATATAACTATTTGTCGGGATAAACATCGTGATTGCCTCCGCATTTTATACTTTGTTAGTAATTGCGGTTAAGCGTTGAGGCTGAAGCTGATGAGGCTTTGCATGGAAGGGAATATGCATCATGCGACTAACCATAGTCGATGACAGGTATTGAGATTGTAGTCTAAATCTTTAAGTAATAGCGCGTTGCCGTTATGTGAAAGCCGTATCTGTTAGCAAATCAAATTGATTTGCCGAGGAAAACAAATTGATTTGCCGAGCAAAGTAAATTGATTTGCTGAGGAAAGTAAATTGATTTGCTGAGGAAAGTAATTTGTTTTGCATGGCTATGAAACTTGTGAAACGTAGTCTGAAGATATGTATAGAAGGTAAACGAAATATTCGTTGATGATGCAAATTCATTGAAATTGCTGACCAAATTCATTGAAATTGCTGAGTAAATTCATTGAATTTGCTGAGCAAATACATTGAAATTGCTGAGAAAGGTATGCTGCGCGATGATTCTATATGGCTGATATTCAAGACAAACGACCCTCTTCTCGATAACTATAATAACGTCCGTCGGTGATGATGATATGGTCGAGCATGAAGATACGCATGGTCTGGCAAGCCTTTCTCACCAGTTCCGTCAGGCGGTCATCGTTGCTACTTGGGCGATGGTTGTTGCTGGGATGGTTGTGGCAGATGGCAACTATAGTGGCATTGGCAAGCAAGGCCTCTTTCAGTATGATGCGCACATCGACCGCCGTTTCGCTGATGCCGCCATGGGAGAGACGCACTGCCTTGAGGAGATTGAAATTCTGATTCATGAGCAATGCCCATGCCTCTTCCACATCAAGGTCTTGCATCTTGGGGTGCATGTATTGATAGATCGCCTCTGCCGAATCGAGCTTAGGACGCACTTCTGCCTTTTCCATCTGGCGGCGCTTGCCCAGTTCGCATGCCGCCATAATGGTGACAGCCTTGGCAGGCCCCACACCTTTGTACTCCATGAGTTGGGAAATGCTGCGCTTGCCCAGCGTGTTGAGGTTGTTGTTACAGTCGTTGAGCACCCGTTTCATCAGATCGACGGCACTCTCTTCAGGGGTGCCCGAACCGATGAGAATGGCCATGAGCTCGGCATTGCTCAATGCTTCGGGGCCCAGTCGCATGAGTTTTTCACGCGGTCGGTCGTCTTCTGCCCATTGGGTGATGCTGAGTTTGTCCATACGGATGCTACTCGACAGAGTAAGTTTATTTATAGAAATTCTTCTCGAAAGCCGTAAACTCGTCTTGCTTTCTGACACAGCGCTTCCACCAAGACTCTATGAATCCGAAGCCATATCCCATAAGCTGGACAAAGGCGGCGGGCACACTGAGGATACCAACCTTCAGACTCTTGTTGCACACGGTGGAGTCGATCAGAATGATGAGTGAATAGAGTAGGATGGGAATCCACGGACAGACAAACAGCCACAGCCATTGGCCTTCGGGACAATAGTGCATCAGCGCACGGCCTACGGCGCTGGCAAGGATAAGGGCAATGACGCCTACGGTGAAGACCATAGGCAGCAGATGCACTAATTTGAGCGTGCCGGGATGGAGCTTCTCAAGATTGATGCGTGCTATGCCGCTGTTATACACCTGGCGGAAAAACTTGCGGAAGTCGGTGCGGCGCTTATGCCAAACCCATGCTTCGGGGAAGAGTCGGGTGGAATAGCCTGCTTCTACTATGCGATAACTGAAGTCGATATCCTCGCCAAAACGCATCTTGGCAAATCCATTCAGATGTGCATAGACCTCACGACGAATACCCATGTTGAACGAACGGGGATAGAACTTGTCGAGTTTGGCTTTGCCACCGCGGATGCCGCCGGTGGTAAAAAAACTCGTCATCGAGTAGGAAATGGCCTTCTGGATGGCAGTAAACAAGGGATGTGAAGCGTCGGGACCGCCGAAAGCATCGACGGGATGCTGATTCAACTCGCGGTTGATGGCAGCAAGATAGCCGTCGGGCAATACCACATCGGAGTCGAGCACGATGATATAATCGCCTGCAGATCGCTCAGCACCATAGTTGCGGCTCATGCCGGGACCGCTGTTTTCCTTATTGTAATAATGCAAATCAAGGATGCTTGCGAATTTCTCGCAAACATCCTTGCATGGGATTTGTGATCCGTCCTCTACTACAATTACCTCAAAATCGGTCTCTGTTTGAGAGCAAAGACTCTCAAGCAACTCGCCTATCTCATCGGGGCGATTATAGACGGGGACGATGATGGAATATTTCATTTACTCCTTTACGCGGTTCAAGTAACTGCCGTCGCGGGTGTCAACCTGTACGAGGTCACCCTCGTCAATAAACAGGGGAACGCGAATCTCTACACCAGTCTCCAGTGTAGCAGGCTTGGTAGCATTGGTAGCGGTATCGCCCTTGATGCCTGGCTCAGAGTGAGTGATGCGAAGATTGGTCTTCACAGGCATTTCGGCAAAGAGGATAGTGTTGGTGTCGGCGTCGCTGACAACTTCTACGATATCGCTCTCCTTCATGAAATCAACACCGGTAATCAGATCCTTGGCAATGGGAATCTGGTCGAAAGTCTCTTGGTTCATGAAAATGTAGTCAGCACCTTCCTGATAAAGATACTGGTAGGGACGACGCTCCACACGAACGTCTTCAAGGGCTTCACCGATGTTGAAGCGCTTTTCCAATACACGACCGCTTACCACATCCTTGAGAGTAGTACGCATGATGGTGTTTCCTTTACCTGGCTTCACGTGGAGGAAGTCGATGCAGAAATAGAGCTTGCCATCCATGCGGATGCAGGTGCCCTTCTTGATGTCTTGTGATTTAATCATATTGTTTTATCTGTAAAATTGTAACTTCTTATGGCTTAGTTTGTAAAAAGCGGTGCAAAGTTACGAAGAAAATATAAAAAAACGGCTTTTTATGTGCTAAAAATCGTATAAAACTTGCGTATTTCGAAAATAATGCGTAATTTTGCAACCCGAATTGTGGAATAATAACAAAAATAAAAATATAATAAGACAATGAAAAGAACATTTCAGCCTCACAATCGTCGTCGCGTGAACAAGCATGGTTT
>SAMEA3663083__coassemble_511_pt1 | contig 19887 bp, 18 predicted proteins | sample SAMEA3663083__metabat2_low_PE_009 | metagenome-assembled genome bin SAMEA3663083 (sample SAMEA3663083) | pig gut metagenome | biome: pig gut; feature: pig-associated habitat; material: faeces | place: France | collected 2012 | reverse complement strand
TTACTCAGCAATTTCAATGAATTTGGTCAGCAATTTCAATGAATTTACTTCGCAAATTCAATGAGTTTGCACATCAACGAATATTTCGTTCGTCTCTTATAAAAATCAGTTAGCAGAGCAAATCAATTTGAATTGTTCAGCAAATCAATTTGAATTGCTCTGCAAATCAATTTGAATTACTCTGCAAATCAATTTGAATTGCAGAACCAAGTGACCTTCATCAACAAGTAAAGTGCTATCGGTAGGCTATTTACCGAGATATGCTTCGCGCGTTAGGTATAGTGCAACGGTGCAGCAGCGCAGATACTCCTGCGACATATACACCATTCCGCCATAGGGATTGTCGGTTCCCCATGAGTTTTTCATCTTAAAGAACAGCCGCCCATCGGGGTGGCGCGCCAGTCCTATTATCGTCATGCAATGGTCGTCATCGGGTCGTGACGAGGTGGTGTGGTCGGCTATGCCGCTACGAAAAGAAAATCCACTGTTGCTGATATCACCCTCCCAACAAACGGGATGGCGATGGTGCAGGGCACGCAAGACTATGGCAACCAACGAGTCTTGAGGCACGTTGAGAAAGGTTTCCCGCTCCCAGTTGTCGGGATAGTCTGCCACAATCATCTTGCCATAAGGTTGGGTAGGGTCGGAAGTTACCGCCATGTATTCCTCTGGTCCACACACACTGTGGGCAAACTCCTGTGGCGTATAACGTGCACCGAGCATGAACACCCACTGTGGCAACGGCAGTTGGTCGTGGGTAGAGTCGGGATAGGTGTCGAACGGCACAATACCTTTATTAGCCATCAAGCGGAGCAAGGAGTGTCCCATACCACGCTGTCGCTGTTTTCCCACCAGCCTCTTGATATAATAAGGTGATAGGTTTACCGAGTCACCTCGGCAGATATGTTCCGTCTCGATGGTGGCGAGCATGGCATAAGCCCAGCAGAGCGATTCGTTGCCTTGGTTTTTGACAGGAGTGAACGGCAGACTCACCACCTCTTGAAAAGCCACAGGCGGTTGGTTCCTGCATCCTCCCGTCAGCAGGATGATACCGATGAGTAATATAGCAGTAGCGTGTTTCATGCATGCAAAAGTACATAAAGATGGGCGGAATGACAAAAGAAACGTCCACTTTCTTTTGTCATTCCCCCGATAAGCAGTAATTTTGCAGATGAAAAGAGAGTAAGACATGAATATAATACGCTTTCTGAAAGACTGGACGCTGCCTGTGGCAATAGCTCTTGGTGCAACAGTTTATCTGCTGTTCTACTATGTGCCGCAGCTCGACGGACTGGGCAATAGGCTAGGCCCCGTTATCGATGTGATATTTCCGGTGACGGTGTTTCTCACGCTGTTAGCCACCTTTTGCAAGGTCGATTTCCATCAGATGCGCCCCCATCGTTGGCATATTGGTGTGCTTGCAGCACAGGTATTGCTGGTAGTTTCCAATCTCGGCATCATCTTTCTGGTAGGTGACGACCTTGACCAACAGCTCATCTGGCAAGGAGTGCTTACTTGTACCATCGCCCCGTCGGCATCGGCAGCGCCCGTTGTGACGGGCAAGCTCGGTGGAAACATCAATACGATGACCACCTTTACCGTCATCTCAGCCCTTGCATCGGCATTGATGATACCCTTGGTGTTTCCTCCGCTGACCAGTACGGTGCATCTTACATTCTTCGAAACCTTCCTCATCATTCTGCAAAAAGTATCGATGGTGCTCCTGTTGCCGTTGGTCTTGGGCTGGCTGATGCAGCACTATGTGAAGGCGGTCTGCCGTCGCATTGCCTCCATGCCCAATCTGAGTTTCTATCTATGGGGCGTCTCGCTCACTATTGTAGCCGGTGTAACGGTGAAGAATATCCTGCACAGCAATGCACCATTGTGGTTGCTCACGGCTATTGCTGCATTGAGTTTCGTGGTCTGCTTTGTGCAGTTCGGCATTGGTCGCGCCATTGGCAGACACCTTGGCGAGGAAATCTGCAGCGGTCAAGCCCTGTTTCAGAAGAACACCTCGTTAGCCATTTGGGTGGCTTACCTCTATCTGCATCCTGTAGCATCGGTAGGCGCAGGCTGTTATGTGCTGTGGCAGAACATCATCAACTCAGCCGAACTGTGGCACTACCGCCGCACCCATCCCAATCCGTGACTTACTGAATAACATCGCAACATGACAATGACAAAGACCGATATCACGACCATCATTTTCGATGCCGACGATACCCTATGGGACTGTCAGACTTGGTTTGACCGTGCCGAAGAGCAACTTGCCGATATGCTTAAACCTTGGGTGAGCGACAGACAACGCGTGGCAGACAGCCTCTTTGCCATCGAGCGCGCTAATATGCCGCTTTTCGGCTATGGCACTAAGGCATTCACCCTGTCGCTGTTGGAGAATGCTATCAAACTGACCGATGGTCGCATCGGTGCCGATGTGCTACTCCAAATCATCGAAATGGGTAAGCGTCTGCTGCGTTTCCCTGCTACTCCGTTGCCTGAAGTGGAATCTACGCTGCGCCAACTCCACGAAGCGGGACGCTACCGGTTGGTGGTATTTACCAAAGGTGAACTGATGGGACAGGAGGATAAACTGTCGCGATCAGGACTGTTGCCCTATTTCTCGCATGTGGAAATCGTGTCCGACAAGACCGAAACCGCCTATCGCACACTCTGCGACACCCTTGGTGTGGATCCCCATGAAACACTCATGGTGGGCAACTCCTTCCGTAGCGACATTGCTCCGGCACTTGCTGTTGGCGCCTGGGCAGTACATATTCCCTTCCATGCAGTATGGGCATTGGAGAAATCGCAAGAGTTTCCACACGAAAGATTAACGAAGATAGAACATTTCAGTCAGCTGATGGACTGTCTTTAAATCATGGCGCTTGATGCATTGCCACTTATCGGATGATGGCAATGCGGCAAACGGTGCCTCGATGACCGTCGCTTGTAGCGGTCAAAACATGATAGACGCCAGAGGCCACGCGGCGCCCTTTGCTGTCGCAACCATCCCAGATATAGGTGCCACCCGTGCTGCGCCCACGTGCCACCAGCATGCCTGCCGTGTTTACAATGCGCACATCCGCATCGTAACTCAGTCCTTCAATGGTGATAGGTCCCGTATAGTCGGGGGCTACAGGATTGGGATAGGCGCGCACCACACCTTTCTCCATCTTTTCAGCGGCATCGGTAGCATCGGAAACCACAGCGCATAGCCCCTCTTCCGTGCCGATATACACCCGTCCGGTCTGTCCGTCGATGGCGATACTCTCTATGCGGTCAGACAGCAAACCGCTGTCGGCTGAGGTGTAATGAGCCACTTCGGTGGTGTTGTCGCTACTGATTACATAGACACCGTTGCTTTCTGTGCCTATCCATTTGCGGTTGCCGCCATCAATAGCCATGGCAGTCACACTGATTCCCTCCAACAGATAGTCGCCATAACCGCTGCCATCATTGCGCGGAACGACAATCTGCGTATATCCGTAGTCGGGCGATTGTTGCTGTTGTGGAGTGAGCATCAGCGGTCCCTGATTGGTGCCTGCCCATATATTGCCATCTTTATCTTCTGCCACACAGTTGAAGCTATAGATGTCGCGCAAGGGTGTTTCGTCTTGATTGCGCAAGGCATCAAAGCGGTCCACCTCGTCTGTTTCAGGGTCGATGCGCACCAGGCAAGGGTGATGGTGATGACTGTTGACAAGCCAAACCTTACCCGTATGGTCGGTCGTAGGGTTGCGCAAGATGGTTAGGGGCGTGCCGTTATAGAAGAGTGAGGGATGGTCGAGTGACTCCATCGTGCCTTCACTGTTCATGCGGATAAGTGGGTGCTGGGTCTCGCTGTTGGTCATCCAAAGGCGATGCTGACGGTCGTAGAAGAGTCCATCAACACGCACATAGTTGTTGTTGCCCGGAATGGCACTTGCCAACAGACTATTGCCTGCGGTGTATTGAGCCACCGATTGCCCGTTGCGAAACTCAAAGAGGCCGTTGCCACAGGTCGCTATATAAAGATGTGTGGCATCGGCAGGGTCGATAGCCATGCTCACCGCATCCTTTTTCATTGGAGCATCGATTCGCTGCCAATGTCCCTCGCGGTCCATTTGCTGCCATTGTGCGGTGCGATCCATCTGTCCTCCGTCGTACCAACCGCCACCTACTCCATACAAACATCCGTTGACGAACCACAGACTGTTGAACTCGTTGTAGTGTGGTCCACCGGCATTTATCTGGCTGACGATGGATATATAGGCATCGTAGTCACCCCGGTAAGCATCGTAAATGGATTCAGGGAAATGGCTTGTCGAGTGCCAGTTGGCAGGATTGATGAGGTTGTCGGACATCCGCCCAACCATCACGCCGCTCGCTGCGGTATTGGCATAGAGGTTGCCGTCAACCGCCATCACATTCCAAACATCGCTGCCTAAGGTGTAAGTTTCTACCACATGGGCATTCGCCACATCTATCTTCACAATGCTGGAACCCACACAGAGGTAGGCGATGCTACCGTCGGTAACAATGCGGTGAACCTTCTTGCTGCCTGCCATCGTTGCCATATAGAGGTCGGGCATATTGGTCACTTCACCCTCAGGATTGATGAGGTCGATATTGGCATTGGTATAAATGGCGATGAGGCGATGGGCTTCGCTACACCATTTGATATGGGATAGCTGACCGCCATTCAGGCCGTTGGACCGGTCGAAAGTAGTAACCGACTGGTCGTTGAGGTTGTAGTGATAGAGATTGCCACTCGCTTTGACGAAGAGTCCTTGCTCTGCTTTCTCTATTTGTTGCGGTTCGCCATAGGCTAAATAATACTGCCAGGTGCCGGGCTGTGCATGGACTGTCGTCATGGCAAACCAGCATAGCAGGGTACATACACAACGACAGACAGCACCAAAGCTAATGTCGTGGGACATGAGCCATGATGCTGTCTGACGTGGGGATAGTATCATTTTTCTTATAGTTTATTTTCCAAGAGTTGCACGCAGATAGTCGGCCAACTTCTGAGTGGCACGTGCACGGTGGCTGATGGTGTTTTTGACATCCACTCCGAGTTCTGCAAAGGTGTGGTCGTAACCTTCGGGTTGGAACACGGGGTCGTAGCCGAAGCCTTCACTGCCGTGCTTCTCGTGGGTGATGGTGCCGTTGACAATGCCTTCAAACTCGGTCACTTTCTTCACAGCAGTGCAACCGCAGGGGCACACATCGCGTCGCTCTATCAGCGCAATGACGGTGCGGAAGCGTGCTTGGCGATTGTCTTTTCCTGCCAGTTCGGCAAGCAGCTTCTGCATATTGGCCTCCGAGTCGTGGCCTTCGCCACCAGCATAGCGTGCGCTATAAACACCCGGTGCACCGTTGAGAGCCTCTACTTCGAGACCGGTATCGTCGGCAAAACAGCTCACATGATAGTGGTCATACACATACTGAGCCTTCTGCAGGGCATTCTCTTCAAGGGTCTTGCCCGTTTCGGGAATATCCTCATGGCAGCCGATGTCGGCTAACGACACCACCTCGAAACGGTTTCCAAGGATGCTGCGAATCTCTTCCAACTTATGTTGGTTATTGGTTGCAAATACAATTTTCATCGTTATAGTTTGTCGGCGGCATCATTCCTTAGGGATTTCTTCCACCGCCTTTTTAACTTTTTTAATCTTTACTTTCATCTCGTCAAAGCCTTCGCCATAGACACCGATAACGGCACTTTGGCTTACAAAGGCGTTGGGGTCGATCATCTTGATGAGGCGGAAGATGTTGACGCTCTCATTCTTTTTGGCCAAAATACACAATACGCGGAGTTCCTTACCAGTGTACCAGCCATGGCCATCGAGGATGGTTACACCATGGTTCATCTGTGTGCCGATGGCATTGGCAATCTCCTGCCACTTGCGAGAGAATATCATAAACTGCACAGACTCCCTTCGTGCATTCATCACATAGTCGAGCACAAAGTTCTCCATCGTCATCACACAGAAACCAAACACTACCTTGTGGGCGCGCTCGATATAGGTGCCAAACTGTGGGAAGAACATACACGAACCGATGATACAGAAGTCGGCGGCTATCAGTACAGTACCCAACGATACGTTGTGATACTTATTGATAGATGCTGCAATAATATCGGTACCACCCGTAGAACCGTTGTTGGAGAATACGGTGGCAAGGGCAATGCCGCCAAACATACATCCTATAACCATCGACATGAAGTCCTGCCCTTCGCCCAGCAACTTGATGGGCAGGCCGTTGGGCTGTTTGGGCAAGATGTCTTGGGCAAACTTCAGCATGAAATAGAGCGTAACGATGGCATAGATGGTCTTCATTAGAAACTTGAAGCCCAATACCTTCAACGCGACAATCAGCAGAATGCCGTTGATAATGATGTAGGTGTTTTCCAGACGGAAACCGGTAGCATAGTAGATAATGGCCGACAAACCCGTCACTCCGCCACCTACAATCTCATAAGGCATGAGGAATACGGTGAACGAAATGGTATATAGCAGCAAGCCAACGGTGATGAAGAAATAGTCCTTCATCTCGTTCCACAGCATTTTGTGATTGATAGTCATATGCCGTATTTGATATTTATTTGCAAACGATGTTTACCATGCGTTTGGGCACTATGATGACTTTGACCACTTGCTTGCCGTCGATATACTTCGGTGAGCGAGGATCTGCCATCACGGCTTCTTCGATGGTTTTATTGTCAGCATTGGCAGCAAACTCCATGTCGAAACGTGTTTTGCCGTTGAAGGCAACACCAAGTTTTACGGTATCTTCTACCAAGAACTCTTCATTCCATGTGGGCCATGGGGCATCGCAAACGCTGCCGGTCTCGCCCAAAGCCTCCCAAAGTTCTTCGCTGATATGGGGTGCGAAGGGGGCCAATAGTGTAACGAGGGTGCGGAGAAGTTCGCGGTTGTGACACTTCAACTGTGCCATCTCGCCAACGCAAATCATAAAGGCAGAGATAGACGTGTTGTAAGAGAATTCCTCGATGTCTTGTGACACCTTCTTAATCAGTTTGTGGACACTCTTCAACTGGGCTTTTGTGGGCTCAGCATCGTCAACGAGCAGTTTGCCATCGGCGTTGTCGCGGCTGTTGCCATAGAACAAAGCCCAGAACTTCTTCAAGAAGCGGTGGCAACCGTCTATTCCGTTGGTGTCCCAAGGCTTAGACTGTTCTACCGGACCAAGGAACATTTCGTATAGACGTAAGGTGTCGGCACCGTAGCGCTCAACAATCATATCGGGGTTGACCACGTTGAACATCGACTTAGACATCTTTTCAATCGCCCAACCACAGATGTATTTTCCGTCTTCAAGGATAAATTCTGCATGCTCATACTCTGGTCGCCAAGCGCGGAAAGCATCTTGGTCGAGCACGTCGTTGCTGACGATATTCACGTCAACGTGTATGGGAGTTACATCCTTGTAACTGCCTTTGAGGTTCAGACTGACAAACTTGCCCTTGTCTGTGCCCTCGTCGTTGATGCGATATACAAAGTTGCTGCGACCCTGTATCATGCCTTGGTTTACCAGTTTCTTGAATGGTTCGTCCTCGCAACTGTAGCCTGAATCAAACAAGAACTTGTTCCAGAAGCGTGAATAGATGAGGTGACCGGTGGCATGCTCTGTACCGCCAACATAGAGATCTACGTTGCGCCAGTATTCATCAGCCTCTTTACTTACGAGGGCTTTCTCGTTCTTAGGATCCATATAGCGCAGATAGTAGGCAGAAGAACCTGCGAATCCGGGCATGGTGTTGAGTTCGAGAGGGAATACGCTCTTATGGTCTATCAGACTCTTATCTACTACTTGGTTGGTCTTGGTATCCCACGCCCACAACTTGGCACGGCCCAATGGGGGCTCGCCAGACTCTGTTGGCTTGTATTCGTCTATTTCAGGCAATTCCAAAGGCAGACATTCCTTCGGAATCATATAGGGCATATTGTCCTTGTAATATACGGGGAATGGCTCGCCCCAATAGCGCTGACGACTGAAGATGGCATCGCGCAGGCGGTAATTTACCTTGACGCGGCCCAGTCCGTTGGCTTCTACATATTTCTTGGTGGCGGCAATGGCCTCCTTCACGGTCAATCCGTTGAGGCTGAACTTTGCTGAAGCAGAGTTGCAGACAATGCCTTCTTTGGCATCATAGCTCTCTTCAGAAACATCGGCGCCTTCTATCAGTGGGATGATGGGAAGGTTGAAATGCTTGGCAAAAGCATAGTCGCGCGAGTCGTGGGCAGGTACTGCCATGATGGCACCTGTGCCGTATCCGGCCAATACATACTCTGAAATCCAGATGGGAATTTTTTCGTCTGTGAACGGATTGATAGCGTATGAACCAGAGAAAACACCTGTCACTTTTTTGTCGGAAATACGGTCACGCTCAGTACGCTTCTTCACATAGGCGATATAGTCGCTTACTTCGGCTTTCTGAGCATCGGTGGTGAGTTCGGCAACGAGATCTGATTCAGGAGCAAGAACCATGAAGGTTACACCAAACATGGTATCGGCACGAGTGGTGAAGATGGTGAAGTGCTTGTCGGAATCGGCCACATTGAACTCAACTTCGGTACCTTCGGAGCGTCCAATCCAGTTGCGCTGAGTCTCTTTCAAAGAGTCGGTCCAGTCGATTGTGTCGAGTCCGTCGAGCAAACGCTGGGCGTATGCAGATACGCGCAGACACCACTGGCGCATCTTCTTCTGCACTACAGGGTAGCCACCGCGTACGCTGACGCCATCCACTACCTCATCGTTGGCAAGTACCGTGCCGAGTTGAGGACACCAGTTGACCATGGTGTCGGCAAGATAGGCTATGCGGTAGTTCATCAACACTTCTTGCTTTTTCTTCTCAGAGTACGATGCCCAGTCGGAAGCAGTGAAGTCCAATTCCTCTGTTCCCAGTGCACCACAGTCTTTAGAACCCATCAGTTCGAAGTGTTCTATCAGTTTGATGGTAGGCTGTGCTTTGTGTGAAGAAGTGCTGTAGTATGATTTGAACATGCGTTGGAACGCCCATTGTGTCCATTTATAGTAGATAGGATCGCAAGTGCGCACCTCGCGTTCCCAGTCGAAGGAGAATCCAATCTTGTCCAACTGCTGTCTGTAGCGCGCAATATTCTCTGTAGTAGTCTTCTCTGGATGCTGTCCGGTTTGTATGGCATACTGCTCTGCGGGGAGTCCATAGGCATCGTATCCCATCGGATTCAACACGTTGTAGCCCTGCTGGCGCTTATAGCGAGCGTAGATGTCGCTGGCAATATAGCCCAATGGATGACCCACATGGAGTCCGGCTCCAGAGGGGTAGGGGAACATGTTGAGCACGTAGAATTTCTTTTTTGTAGGGTCTTCTGTCACGCGGTAGGTTTTCATCTCTACCCAGCGCTTCTGCCACTTCTGTTCGATGTCTCTAAAATTGTATTCCATATTTTCGTTTTTTTGTTTTCTTCTTATTTATATAATATTACTGCAAAGGTAGTGCAAACCGAGCGAAATACAAAGAAAAACCCCGTTTTTCTTTTATTTAAGAGGTGTAGCACTATCTTTATGATGACCTTGTAAAGCGACTCACGTAAGAGAAGAAATAAGAAAAAATGAAATTTCTTTTGCTTTTCGCTCACTTAATCCTACTTTTGATGCTTCTCATCTTAGGTACTCCCGTTCGGAAAAGCATAATAAAAATGGTTTTTTCTTTTGCTTTTCACTCACTTAATCGTACCTTTGTGATTGCATCACCAAGGTACTCCCGTTCGGAAAAACATAATAAAAACGAGTTTTTCTTTTGCTTTTCGCTCACTTAATCGTACCTTTGCAACATCGCGAAGAAGGAATTGAATTACCTTTTCCGATAATCTATAGAATAGAAACAAATTTAAAACGAAACGACAGATGAACAAGATGCTGCTGATGATGGCTGCTTGCTTCTGCACCATCGGAATGATGGCACAAGGCAACCCACAGGTGAAAACAACTGATGGAACGCTTGAAGGAATAGAGCGTTCTGGTGTGAAAGTGTTTCTCGGAGTACCATTTGCTGCACCGCCAGTGGGCGATCTGCGATGGAAAGCACCACAGCCCGTTGTAGCATGGGAGGGTGTGCGTAGTGCTAAAGACTTTGGGCCTAACCCCATGCAAGAGAATATATTTGGCGACATGAACTTCGGTACGAAGGAAAACAGCGAAGACTGTCTATATCTGAATATATGGACTCCTGCTCACACCATGAAGGAGAAACTACCTGTGCTCATCTATTTCAACGGTGGAGGACTCATGGCTGGAAGCGGTAGCGAACCCAGATATGCCGGAGAGAGCATGGCGCGAAAGGGCATAATCGCTATTACTGCCAATTATCGTGAAGGCATCTTCGGTTTCTTCTCTCATCCGCAACTGTCGAAAGAAACAGCCTATAAAGGTTCGGGAAACTATGGATTCATGGATCAAGTGGCTGCCATTCAATGGGTGAAAACACATATTGCAGACTTTGGTGGCGATCCCGAACGCATCACGATAGCAGGCGAATCGGCTGGATCAATGTCGGTAAGTGCCTTGATGGCATCGCCACTGTGTCAAGGACTGATAGCACAAGCCATCGGATCAAGCGGCTCTGTCATGGGATTCAACGCTGTTGCTACACTCAAAGAGGCTGAGACAGCTGGCGTAGAAATAGCAAAAGCGCTGGGTTGTAAGACTATTAAACAGTTGCGTGCCATGCCGGCAGAAGAACTCATGAAGCGTGCCAACGTGAGAAACGTACCGAAATACTGCATTGATGGCTATTTCTTCACAGAACAACCCACACAGACTTATGCCGACGGAAAGCAGTTGCACATTCCTTTGCTCATTGGTGGAAACAATCAAGAGATGTCGCCTCAAGCGATTCTGGCTGGTCAGCCAGCCTCTGTAGAGGTTTTGAAAGAAGCTGCACGTCAGAAGTTTGGCGATGCCACCGACCAACTGTTCCGTCTATATGGCATCTATACTGCTAACGATGTGACAGGACAGCCGGGCACTGACTTGGCTTCTGATTTATTCCTCGACTATTCCACATGGAAGTGGGGACACATGCACCAGTTGACCAGTGGACAACCAGTTTATCGCTATCGCTACTGCCATCCGCGCCCAGCAATGGCTGTCAAGGGGAAAGTGGCAGGACTGGCTGGTGGAATACTAGATGCAAAAGATGGTGAACCCGCAGTGTCACAAGACAAAGGAGCGGTACATTCTGCCGATATTGAGTATGCCATGGGTACGTTGCCCACAAACAGAGTCTATGACTGGCAGCCCGATGACTATATGATCTCTGATGTGTTCAGCAACTATTACGCTAATTTTGTGAAGACAGGAAACCCCAACGGACTCGGTTTGGTGAATTGGCCGGCAGTCAACGGCAAAACTGTTCCACCCGTATTGCAGATTGACGTGCATACTTTTGTTAAGACCGATGAGGCGATGCAACAGCGTTATTTGCTGATGGACAAGTTGTTTTGGAAATAAACCATCATGCTGCAATACCTTAAAACTGATACGCTTCGATGTCTGATGGTGTCGCTAATGGCCGTTATGACTTTGTCACTCTATGCGCAACAGACCGACCCTGCCAACGAGAGTAAGGCCGACGACGATCCGTTTGGCCCTACGTTCATGCCGATGGTCAAGGTTGGAAAGGTGCTGGAAGGCGGCGACAGCATCCAGTATATGGAGATGAACAATGTCTATGTTTATCCCCCCATCTCCTTCAGTAGCAAGAAACAGCAGATGGCGTTTAATAGATTGGTGCGCAATGTGAAGCGCGTACTGCCTATTGCCAAGGAGGCGCGCACCATTATGATGGAGACTGCGGAGTTTCTGGAAACATTGCCTGACAAGAAATCGAAGGAGGAACACATGAAGCGCGTAGAGAAAAGCATCTGGAAAGAGTATCAGCCGAAGATGAAAAAACTGACGTATTCACAGGGAAAACTCCTCATCAAACTCATCTATCGCGAGAGTCATTCATCTTCCTACAATATGATTCAAGCCTTTCTCGGACCTGTGCGTGCTGGATTCTATCAGGCTTTTGCATGGGCGTTCGGCGCCAGTTTGAAGAAAGAATACGATCCGGAAGGTGTGGATAGACTCACCGAACGAGTCGTGCTGATGGTGGAAGCTGGTCAACTCTGATGTGTTCCGTAAGTGTTTGACAGGTGTTTGATAACCTAAACTTATCATCATCGAACACCACTATAAAGTTATATCCGATAATGAATTACGTTATAGTGGTGTTCGGTGTTCGATAAAAAATGAAAAACTAAAATATATGTGTTGCCGCGTGATGCCTTCTTGGGCGTCGGCATTACTTGTTCTCAAGCAATCGCAATGGGGTTTGTTGGATGGAGCAATGGTTCATAGTCTGGCAATACAGTAAAGCCCATTGACCTACCTTGTGATTATTTGTCGTTGAAAACCACTTGTAGCAGGGTCTGGCCTACGGCTTTCAGCGTGTTCTTGTCGATATGTTGCATATCGTCACTGACGGTGTGCCACGTCGGTCCAAAGGAACTTTGTTGGCAATCGGGATAGTGGTTGATGATATCTACACAGGGGACATGGGCCACTTCATTCACTGGTATGTGGTCGTCGGTCACGTAGCCGCCTGCCTCCATAGGGAAGAAACTGCTATAGCCTGCGGCACTTGCAGCACTCCAGATGCGGTCAACGAGGCGTCCGGCATGTTGCAGTGAGAAGCCTTCGTGGTAGAAACGGGCACCCTGACCACCCACCATATCGAGCAAAATGGCATAGCGATACTTATTAGAACCGCTTGCGGCATAGTTCTTGGCCCAGTGTTGTGCGCCCAATGCCCATGAGTCGCCATCGTCTGCGGCGTCGCTCCACTGTGGTACGCCCCAGTCTTCGGCATCGAAGCAGACAAAGTCGATGCTTACAGGTAGTGAGTCGTTGTGTTGAAGCAGGCGTGCCAGTTCGAGCATGACAGCCACTCCCGATGCGCCATCGTTGGCTGCCATGACGGGTTTGTGCCAGTTGGCAGAGTCGGGATCATTATCTGCCCATGGGCGACTGTCCCAGTGTGCACATATCATGATGCGTGTTTCGTCGGTGCTGCGTTTGGGCATAGAGGCGATGATGTTGGTGCTTTTGAGTATTGTGCCGTCGAATCCCTTGAGGTCTGCACACTGAAGTTCAATGCTGCAACCGTATTTCTGAAACTGTGAAGCAATCCATTTGCCGCATTTCTCATGCGCCTCGCTATTCATTGTGCGAGGTCCAAAGGCACATTGTGCTGCACAGAAAGCATAGGCAGAATCAGCATGAAATTCAATATTGACAGGTTTTTCCTCAGTTGCAGGTTGTTTGTTGGTAGTACCGCAAGCCATGATGGTGGCTATTGCAGCCCATAGCATGGCGATATTGAGTATGTGGTGTTTCGTCATTTTTCTGTTTGTAGTCTGTAGTCTATATGATAATGATTTCTACGATTTGGCGCTTTGCACCTGTTTCATGATACGCAGGAAATTGCGTCCCCAAATCTTTTGGATGTCGCGTTCGGAATAGCGTTTGGCCATGAGATGTCGGGTGAAATTGATCATTTCCGATGAGCAGGAGAGTCCGCGAATGCCTCCATCGCCATCGAAATCAGAACCTAAACCGACATGGTCGATACCCATAATATTGATAGCGTGGTCGAGATGTGCCAGTGCATCAAGTACTGTAGCCTCGCCATCTTTGCAGAGGAAACCATTATAGAGCGTCACTTGCATCACACCACCCTTAGCAGCCAGCTGTCGCATCTGGTCGTCGGTGAGATTGCGAGGATGGTCGCAAAGGGCTCTACAGCTGGAGTGGCTACACACAATGGGCTGTTGGCTGATGTCGAGTGCATCGTAGAAACTGTGCTCACCAGCATGACTCATATCTACCATGATGCCCAGTTTGTTCATCTTCCTAATGACCTGTTGGCCGAAGTCGCTCACACCGCCATGGGTATTGCAACCGCGTGCTGAGTCGCAGATGTCGTTGTCACCATTATGGCAGAGTGTCATATAGACGATGCCGCGCTCTGCAAAATGGCGCAGCTTGCGTAGATCTCCATTGATGGCCAAACCATTTTCAATGCCCAGCATGATGCTCTTCAGCCCTTTCTTCTTATTGGCATAGAGGTCGGCAGGTGTCCGTGCAATGCTGAGGTAGGACTTATTGTGGGCCACCATGGTTTCTATCTTGTCGAAGATGAGGTCTGCATATTCCGTAGGATTCTTCACATCGAAATCAACAATTGATGGGAAGTCCTCGCCGGGTTTGGGTTGTGGCAGATAAGCCACCATGATAGTGGCATCTTGATGACCTTCGGTCATCTTGTGGAGATCTACCAATATCTTCTTGTCGCGACTGCCGAAATCTACGCCTTGAGGGAAGAACATCGGTGTGTCGCAATGCGTATCGAGGGTGATGATGCGCTCATGGAGCTTGCAGGCTTGGTAGAAATGTTCTGACTCCTTCACTAACCATTGGAAAAGTGGCGCTCCATCGACCAAACACTCTGGATGCCATTGCACGCCAATGATACTCTTGTATTCACGGCTTTCTATGGCTTCGATGATACCGTCGGCAGATTCTGCTGTGGTGCGGAAACGTGGTCCGCAGTGATCTACTGCTTGGTGATGAAATGAGTTGACGTAGAGTATGCCGTCGTTGTCCTTGAGCGTATCGGCATAGAGACTACCGAGAATAGAGTCGGGGACTATCTTTACGGAGTGGGTGGGCTCTGAACGGTCTGCGTCCTGACTGTGTTTTACCTGTGCTCTGTGGCTGATATCCTGTTCCACATGGCCATCAAGAGCCATAGCCAATGCTTGAATGCCGCGACAAATGGCTAACATAGGAATCTGCCGATCGTAGGCTAACCGTATAGTGAGCAGTTCGGCAAGGTCGCGCTCGGCATTGATGCCTCCAAGCTTGACAACAGGTTGCTCGCCTGCAAACAGCGGATTGAAGTCGGAACCACCGCTGATGAGGAGCCCATCAATATGTTCAAGCGTATTGATGATAGTATCGGTCTGTGCAGAGGGAGGCATGATGATAGGCACGCCACCAGCATCTTCCACCGATTTATAATAGGTTTGAGCGAGCTTGCAGTTTCCTTCGCCATAGTTTCCCGTGATGGCAATGACAGGTTTGTGCGTTGCTGCAGGAAACGACGCATGGCATTTGGCCAGCTGTGCTTGCCAGTCAAAACGGTTCATACGCAGTGTTGATAGATGATTATTCGTTGGGTCCGATAGGAATCTCACGCTTGATGCTTTGTTCGAGCGATATCAGAGTCTCTGTAGCCACTACACCGGGGATGTCTTGCAGCTGGCCGTTGAGCAACTGCATGAGTTGTTCGTTGTCGCGGGCATAGAGTTTTACGAGCATGGTGTATGGACCTGTGGTGAAGTGACATTCCACGATTTCTGGGATATGCTGTATTCTTTCCACTACGTCCTTATACATCGAACCACGTTCCAAGGTGATTCCTACGTAGGTACAGGTGGTGTATCCCAGACTTTTGGGGTTAACGTCGAAACCGCTACCCATGATGACGTGACCCTCTATGAGGTGCTGGACGCGCTGGTGGATAGCTGCACGTGATACGTTACACTCTGCCGCAACATCCTTGAAGGGTATTCGGGCATTTTTAGATAGAATATTCAGAATCTTTTTGTCGAGATTATCAATCTTGTCGTTTGCTGCCATATTTATATGGTTTTAGATATTTTACTATTTGTAAGCAAAAGTAGTTATTATTGTTGAAACAGGCAACACTTTGCTTGATAATTTATGTTTTTTTAGACAAAATATCGGTATCATGGCCAGATTCATCGACCTTGATACCGATATACACTATTGTGTTGGGGTGTTTCCCCTGGTGATTATTTCACTTCGAGAAGCTCGATTTTGAAGACGAGAGCAGAGAAAGGCTTGATGTCTTCACCCTGCTGGCGCTCACCGTAAGCCTGATCCTGAGGAATGTAAACCTCCCATACAGAACCTGCAGGCATGTGGGTCAGAGCAGTTGTCCAACCTTTGATAACCTGGTTGCAACGGAAGTCTGCGGGCATGTTGCGCTTGTATGAGCTGTCGAATACCTTGCCGTCGATGGTGCGACCCTCGTAGTTAACCTTTACCATTGAGGTGTCAGCAGGAATCTTACCGGTTCCTACCTTGATAACCTTATACTGTACACCACCGGGAAGAGTTTTCACACCTTCCTTCTTGGCATTGGCTGCAAGGAATTTCTCACCAGCTGCCTTGTTAGGACCGTAGGCTTTTTCCATGGTCTTGGCCTTGATGCTCTGCATCATCTTCTGAGCAACCATCTGTGCTGAGTCGATGCTCATGAGCCCACCCTTACCAGTTGTTCCGCTGATGAAACCTGCCATGAAGTTCTTCAGAGAGATGGTCTTGGTAGAATCCTCACCGAAAAGCTCGTGGTTGATGCCCTTCATCATCTGGTTTGAAATCTGCTGGCCAATCTGAATACCTGCGTAGTAAGCGGCTTTCTTCTTGTCGTCGCCGGCATTGGCTCCTTCGTTCAAACCTTTGATAAACTCGTCCAGATAGGCGGTATCCACGTCAAGACGTGTTACGAGATAATCTTTCAGACCCTGAGTCTGTGCCATACCGATGGCGTAGCTCAGTGTGTCTACGTCGCTCTTCAGGTTAGCCTTGGGAGCGGCATTGCCGCAAGAAAGCATGGCTACTGCGGCTACAGCGAATGCTGCAATGGTAAATTTCTTCATTGTATTACTAATGTTTGTATCTTTTCTGTTTGGTTTAGAGCACCTTGATGAGCTCCACATCGAAAATAAGTGCTGCAAATGGGGGAATAGCACCTGCTGCTCCGCTCTCACCATATCCCAGCATATAAGGTATGAAGAAGCGGTATTTAGCTCCTTCCTGCATCAGTTGCAGACCTTCGGTCCATCCGGCAATCACCTGCTGCAAACCGAATTCTGCGGGTTCACCACGCTGTACTGATGAGTCGAAAACTGTGCCATCGATGAGAAATCCCTCATAGTGGCAGCGTACTGTGTCTTTGGCAGATGGCTTTTTACCGTTACCTTCCTTGATAACTTGATATTGCAGACCGCTGGGCAGTGTAACCACACCGTCTTTCTTTGCGTTTTCTGCCAGATATTTCTCACCTGCTTCTTTGGCAATCTTGCCTTGTGCGGCGCGCTGTTCGTTGAGTTTCTTCTCTTGCGCCATGAAGTAATCTTGCACAATTTGCTGCGCTTCGTGGTTTGGTATCTTCAGTTCGTTGCCTGCAAGCACGTCTTTGATGGCTGCTGCAAAGTCGTCAACGTTCATGTCTGTGGCACCCATCTGCTTCAGCTGCATGCCGATACCGATGCCCATAGCGTAACTGACTTTATCCATTTTTTGTCTTTATAATATTATTAATGTATCTGTTTTAAAATCGGCGCAAAGGTACACATATTTTCTGATACCGCATTATTTTTTTATGAAAAATTATAGTGTTTCATGGTTTTTCTCATATCAAGAAAAGCCATTGACGGATAGTGCTACATGGAAATAGCTGGCAGAACTAACCGTAAACGGGATTTAATGCTTGTTCAGAATCAGTTCTACGCGATTGACAATCTGCTCTGGTGCGATGTTGCGCATGCAGGCATAGTCACCTCGTAAGCATGGTTTCTGGCCGTAGATGCTACATGGACGGCACTCCAACGGTATCTGGATGGCATTCTCTGGGCTCTGATTCCAACCCATAAAACCAGTAAAAGGATGAGTGGCGCCCCATACGCTTACTACGGGTGTGGCTACCAGCGATGCCAAGTGCATATTGGCAGAATCCATGGATACCATTACTTGGAGGTGGCTCATTAAGATGAGTTCGTCGCGCAGATTATTCAAATGTTGGCTTACATACACACACTGGGGGTGGGCAGCACACCATTTCGGGAATGTTTCGTCTTCGCGCTGGCCTTTGCCAAATAAATAGATGCGAGTATCAGGATGTTTGGCAAGCAATTGGTCTACTACCTGTTCCATTAATCGAACTGGATAGATTTTGCCTTCGTGTGCGGCAAAAGGTGCAATACCGATACACGGTTGACCGACAGTGGGACGGGGAAGACTCTCTGGCAAAAGATTCATGTCACCACCATCTTCTGAAAAAATGGAGCGGAACTGTACGTTGACGGGATAGCCCAAGCGGGCAAATACATCAGCATAGTTCTGGAATGAAGTAGGCAACTGAATCAGTTGCTTATTGCTTGAAGAGGTGATGCGACGGCGATCTTTGCGATGTTTGTCAATGTGTGCCACTTTATAGTGGTCCAGATTGAAGCGCATGCGCAGATAACTTGACCTCAGTACGCTGTGAAGGTCGGCAATGGCTGTAAACTGTTTGGCCAACAAACGGCGGTAGAGACTGTTTAATCCAGTGATACCGTGGTATTCGCGTTTGAGGTCAGCCTCCATAAAATTGATGTTGGGTAGCAGATCATCGAACAAAGGACGTGCAAAGTTACGGCTCAATACCGTAATGCGCACATCAGGATACTGCTGTGCCAATGCATAGACGACGGGCACTGTCATGGCCACATCGCCTAATGCAGAGAATCGGATGACGAGAAGATGTTCCTTTTTCACCAATTGAATTATTTCTTGTAGAGAATAGGGTTGGTAGAAGGATCGTTGTACATCTTCATCTGGCGATATACCTTCATGTACTTGCGACCCTGCTCAATGTCTTCGAGCAACTGGTCGATGGCTGTGCTGAGATCCACCTGCTGTTCAAGAAGAACCTGCAGTTTGGCTTGACACTTCTCTACATGGGCAACGTCAGCATCCTTGCGTTCGGTCTGTTCTTGCATGTGCCAGATCTTCAAAGCCAGAATGGAAAGACGGTCAATGGCCCATGCTGGACTCTCTGTGTTCAGTCGTGCGTCGGTCAAAGGCTTGATGTCACTATACAACTTACGGAAGTAAGAGTCGATTTCCTCTACCAAATCGGTGCGGTCTTGATTGCTGTGGTCGATGCGACGCTTCAGAGCCAGTGCCTCTGTTGGGTCGATGTGTGGATCGCGGATGATATCTTCCAGATGCCACTGTACGGTATCAATCCAGCATTTCAGATACAGGCTATACTCAATAGAGTCGCGCTCGTAAGGATTAGAAATGGGCGTGTCCACATGATCTTTCAAGTGATAGTCACGAATAGCTTGCTTGAAGATTTGGTTAGCTTTTTCTGTAAATGTCATAGTCTATATTTTTTTGTTTGGTGCAAAGGTACGAATAAGTGAGTGAAATACAAAAGAAAACCTCGTTTTCTTTTGCATTTCCGAACGTGAGTACCTTGGGCGCATAGCGCCAAAGGTGTAGAATAAGTGAGTGAAATACAAAAGAAAACAGTGATTTTTTTCTCTTTTCCATCCCGATTCATTATCTTTGCATCCAATTATGAAAATAGTTGTTGACGATAAAATACCCTATATCCGCGAGAAACTCCAGATGCTGGCCGACCAAGTGGTGGCTATTCCCGGAGCAAAAATAGCGTCTGCCGATGTGAAAGATGCTGATGCACTTATAGTGAGAACTCGTACGCGATGTGATGAAAAACTGTTGGCTGGTTCGAAAGTGACTTTTGTTGCCACTGCAACCATAGGATTTGATCATATTGATACCGATTATATGGAGCGTGCAGGCATAACATGGACCAGTTGTCCAGGATGCAATGCTGCCTCGGTCGCACAGTATCTCGAATCGTCACTTCTTTTGCTTCAACAACAGAAAGGACTTCAACTCAATAGTGCCACTATCGGTATCGTGGGATGTGGACATGTGGGACAGAAAGTGAAGAACGTAGCTGAACGC
>SAMEA3663083__coassemble_492_pt1 | contig 20381 bp, 16 predicted proteins | sample SAMEA3663083__metabat2_low_PE_009 | metagenome-assembled genome bin SAMEA3663083 (sample SAMEA3663083) | pig gut metagenome | biome: pig gut; feature: pig-associated habitat; material: faeces | place: France | collected 2012 | reverse complement strand
GATTCTAGTTAAAGATTATTCTAAAGATTCTAGCGTAAGATTTACGTCATAGGTTGTTTTTGTCTCATTCGGCAAAGAATAATTTTTGGTTTATTCTCTGCTCTCACTGCTCCATTGTAATAAGCAAATTTAAACCCACCAATTTTTCGTAAAGTTAACCCACCAGTTTGTTTTTTATTATTTTTACTGTTTTTATCGAAAATTGTCTATCTGTTCTCCATTCTATAACAGCTTCCCTTTAAGTTTATCACTTCACATTTATACAGTCAACGATCCAACAATGCAGATGCTATTACTTCATCATCAAGTGTCTGTGCCCATTCTGTTGGAGATTTGTTTGTCGTTATGATTACAGAAGTTTAATGGTTTATTCTGTGTAAGGTGCAACCTTTTCGGAGGGAATACAAAAAATCCCGACCGCACCTATGATGGTGGGTCGGGAATCTATGTGGGAGACGGGGAGGGGGATACCTCCCGTTACCGGTTTAGCGAGTTACGGGAATCTTGTCAACACGCTTCTGATGGCGACCGCCTTCAAAAGTGGTTTTGAAGAATTCGTCCATAATCTTCTCCGCCATCTTGTTGTCGATGAAACGACCTGGCATGACCAGGACGTTGGCATCGTTGTGCTGACGGATGAGGTGGGAAATCTCAGGAATCCAAGCCAGTCCGGCACGAACACCCTGATGCTTGTTGAGGGTCATGGCAATACCTTCGCCTGAACCGCAGATGCCTATACCTGGATATACCTCGCCACTCTCGATGCCTTCTGCCAAAGCATGACCGAAGTCGGGATAATCGACGGAGGCGTCACTCCATGTGCCGTAGTCCTTATAGGCATAACCATGCTCTTCAAGATACTGAAGCACATACTTCTTGAGAGCGAATCCTGCGTGGTCGCATGCCACGCCAACTGTCTTTACTTCCATATTAATTGTGTTTTGAGATTGTTTATGCCAACAGGGCCTTCACCTGCTTATAGACGTTTTCGCCAGTATAACCGAGTTTCTCGTCGAGCACCTTGTAGGGAGCAGAGAAGCCGAAGCTGTTGAGCCCCCATACAGTACCGTCGGCTCCTACGAGACCTTCGAGGGTGACGGGAAGCCCTGCGGTCATACCAAACTTCTTCTTGCCTGCGGGGAGAACGCTCTCCTGATACTCCTTAGGCTGGCTGCGGAACAGACCTTCTGAAGGTACGCTGACTACGCGAACCTTCACGCCGTCTTTGCGCAACAGGTCAGCACCTGCCTCAAGGGTAGATACCTCAGAACCAGAAGCGAGCAGGATGACATCGTAGTCTTCGTCGCTACCTGCTACTACATAAGCACCCTTGGTGGCCTGGCTGTAGTCGTTGCCTGCGGGCAGCATGTCGATATTCTGACGTGAGAAGATTAGGGCGGTAGGAGTATCGGTATTCTCCATCGCCATGCGCCAGCATACGGTGGTCTCTTCTGCATCGGCAGGACGTACAACGAGTACGGAGTTCTTGCCGTGGTGGTTCTTGAGTTTCTCCATCAGGCGAATCTGTGCCTCTTGCTCTACGGGCTCATGGGTAGGTCCGTCTTCACCTACACGGAAGGCATCGTGGGTCCAGATGAATTTCACGGGGAGTTCCATGAGGGCTGCCATACGTACGGCAGGTTTCATATAGTCGGAGAATACAAAGAATGTGCCGCATGCAGGGATTACACCTCCGTGGAGAGCCATACCGATGCAGCAGCATGCCATGGTGAGCTCTGCAACACCAGCCTGGAAGAAGGCACCGCTGAAATCGCCACGTACGATGTCGTGGGTCTTCTTGAGGAATCCATCGGTCTTATCTGAGTTTGAAAGGTCGGCAGAGGCGCAGATCATGTTGGGCACCTGTTCTGCTAATACACCGAGTACGGTAGCGCTTGCACCACGTGTAGCTGCACCTGCCTTCTGCTGTACGAGACTCCAGTCAATCTTGGGAGCTTTACCGCTGAACCACTCTTCCAGGAGTTGAGCCTTTTCAGGATTCTCCTTTGCCCATGCAGCTTTCTGTGCGTAACGCTCTGCCACAATTTTCTTAAGTTCTTCTGCGCGTTTAGCGTACATCTCTTTCACTTCTGGGAAGATCTGGAATGGATTCTCAGGATCAGCACCAAGGTTCTTCATCGTGTTGACGTAAGCATCGCCGCCGAGTGGAGCGCCGTGGGTAGCACAGTTGCATTCGTAGCTGCTGTTGTCAGCCTTGCGAGCGCCCTTACCCATGACACAATGGCCGATGATCAGGCTTGGACGATCGGTTTCCTTCTGAGCATTCTTGATGGCTTCGCGAATCTGGTCAACGTCGTTACCATTAATCTTCTGTACGTACCATCCCCATGCTTCGTATTTCTTGGCGGTATCCTCATTGGTCACCACTTCTGTCTTGGTGGAGAGTTGGATATCGTTGGCATCATAGAACATGATGAGGTTGTCGAGTCCTAATGTTCCGGCAATACGTCCTGCGCCCTGTGAGATTTCCTCCTGTACACCACCGTCAGAGATGTAGGCATAGATGGTCTGTCCCATCACGTCGCCCATGCGTGCCTTGAGGAACTTGGCAGCAATGGCAGCACCTACGGCAAAGCAATGGCCTTGTCCGAGAGGTCCAGAGGTATTCTCGATACCACGGGCGATTTCGCGCTCAGGGTGACCAGGAGTTACGGAACCCCATTGACGGAGGTTTTTAAGGTCTTCAAGGGTGAACTTGCCGATGAGGGCGAGCTGTGAGTAAAGCATAGGAGCCATGTGACCTGGGTCGAGGAAGAAACGGTCGCGTCCTTCCCACTCAGGATGCTCTGGATCATATACGAGGAATTCGCTATAGAGGGTGTTGATGAAATCGGCACCACCCATAGCTCCTCCGGGGTGTCCAGACTTGGCTTTCTCTACCATTGAAGCTGCGAGAATACGAATATTATCTGCAGCCTTGTTCATGATTTTGTTGTCGTTCATAATCAATGTTTTATTTTGATAACGTTAGTTTTGTTGTAATATCACATGCAAATATACAGAAAAAATCCGAAAAGATTACTTTGTGTATTGCTTTTTTTGTGAATTTCCTAAATAAAGTCCTTTAATGTCGCTTATTTCAAGGTCATTACTACCAAACTCTTAGCAGGAATCTTCACCGAGAGCACGTTTTTCTTGAGTTTGGCTTGCTTGAAATCGGCAACTTTTACGCGGTCGGGGTGATCGAAATCGTTGAAGTCTGCTACGTTTTTAGCGGTAAGAATCTGTCCGTTGACGCTCTTGGCATTTGTACCTTCGAGGGCGATGTCGATCGCCTGTTCTTTGTCAAGGCTGACATTGGTAAGGGCAATGACAATCTGACCATCCTTGGTCTTGGCTGCAGAATAGGACAGCAAGGGCAGGTTGCGATAGCCATTAGCCTTCTGAGCATCCATAGGGGTGAAATACTCGTGGCGCACCTTCATGGTGTCGCAGGCTATTGTCATGGGTAGATAGGTGGCATCCTGGAAAGGAGCGTACATCTTGAAAACATAGTAGGTTGGGGTGAGTACCATGTGGCCTGTGCCTTCTTGGTCGGTAAGAATCATGGATTGCAGTACGTTGACAACCTGTGCGATATTCGCCATCTTCACACGGTCGGTATGACGATGGAAAACGTCGAGGGAGAGAGAAGCCACAAAAGCGTCGCGCAGGGCATTCTGCTGATAGAGGTGACCGGCGATGGTACCAGGTTCTTCGTCCCACCAGGTGCCCCATTCGTCAACCACAAGATCTACTCTATGGTTGGGGTCTTTCTCATCCATGATAGCTTTGTGCTTCTTGATGACCTCTTCTATCTCCAGACATTTGCCGAGTGCCCAGTAGTACTGGTCGTTGTCGAACTTGATAGCAGAACCCTTCGAACCATTCCAACCTGCCGCGGTATAGTAGTGGAGCGATACGCCGTTCATGCGTTCGCCGATGCGATCCATCAATACGCTGGTCCATTTGTAGTCGCTGTCGGAAGCACCACTTCCGATGCGGTAGAGGTGGTTGCCTGGTTGGTCGCGCAGGTAGGTATTGAATTTACGGAATTCGTCTGAGTAGTATTCTGGTGTCATGTTGCCACCACAGCCCCATGCCTCGTTGCCGATACCGAAATACTTCACGTGCCAAGCCTTGTCGCGACCGTTCTGGCGACGCAGACGTGCCATCGGAGTATCTTCGTTGCTGGTCATATACTCCACCCATTGTGCCATCTCCTTGACTGTTCCGCTTCCAACGTTACCGCTGACGTAGGGTTCGCAACCCAGCATTTCACAGAGGTTCAGAAATTCGTGTGTGCCAAAAGAGTTGTCTTCAATCGTTCCGCCCCAAGTGTTGTTGCGCAGCGAAGGACGCTTGTCGCGAGGACCGATACCGTCCATCCAATGGTAGTCGTCGGCAAAGCATCCACCAGGCCAACGGAGTACAGGAACGTTCAAGTCTTTGAGTGCTTCAAACACGTCTTTTCGGTAGCCGTTGATATTGGGGATGGGAGAGTTCTCGCCCACCCAGAGACCACCATAGATGCAAGATCCGAGATGTTCGGCAAACTGTCCGTAGATCTCACGGTTGATGGTGTTCTTACCTTGGTCGGTTTTGAGTGTTGCCTTGATGCTTTCTGCAGAAACCTGAGAAGCGCATAGGGCAAAGGCTGCTGATAGGAAATAATTGTAATGCATAATTAGTATTGTATTTTAAATTTGTATTGGATTTATTTTTTGTTTGCTGTGGCAGCCTGTTCTATGGCGAGACCGCTCTTGTAGTTTTCAATATAGGCATTGAATCCTGCCACGTCATGAGCGTCAGGAGCAATCTCTGTACCTGTATTGCCGTTGAATACCTTGTGCTCGAGATAGTCGGCAAGGGTCTGTTGCTTGTCGTTGTTGACCAGGTAGTCTGCCAAAAGGGCAATACCCCATGCTCCGCCTTCACCTGCAGTCTTCATGACAGAGATGGGAGAATTGATGGCTGCTGCCAATACGCGTTGCCCAACACCTTCGGTCTTGAAAAGTCCACCGTGTCCGGTGATACGATCTACCTTCACGTGTTCGTCGTTGAAAAGGATGTCGTTACCGATTTTCAATACTGCAACAGAGGCATAGAGGTTGGCACGCATGAAATTGGCTAATGAGAAATGGTCGTTGGCAGAGCGCACAAAGAGGGGGCGACCTTCAGCCAGTCCGGTTACCGGTTCGCCTGAGAAATAGTTGTAGGCTACAAGTCCGCCACAGTCAGCATCGCCTGTCATAGCGTGGTTATAGAGTTTACCGAATACCTCATTCATATCAACAGGTACGCCGAGCAACTGCTGGTACTCCTTGAAAATATTGACCCATGCGTTGAGGTCGCTGGTGCAGTTGTTGCAATGAACCATGGCGACGAGAGAACCATCAGGAGTGGTCACCATGTCGATCATCTCGTAGGGTTTGGAGAGTTCTTTCTCCAATACAATCATAGAGAACGACGAGGTGCCTGCACTTACGTTTCCTGTGCGTTGCTTGACAGCATTGGTGGCTACCATGCCTGTGCCAGCATCGCCCTCAGGAGGACATAAGGGGCATCCGGCCTTCAGATGACCCGATACATCGAGCAGACTGGCACCTTTCTCCGTCAGGCAACCAGCCTTTTCTCCTGCATTCAGCGTGGTGGGGAGGATGTCAAGTAATTGCCAGGGATAGTGCTTAGAGGCAACGAGGGTGTTGAACTTGTCAACCATGGTTGCGTCGTAGGTCTTGGTGTTGGGATCAACGGGAATCATACCTGAAGCGTCGCCGATGCCGAGTACAAATTCGCCAGTCAGCTGCCAATGAACATATCCTGCCAAAGTGGTCAGATATTTGATGTCTTTCACATGTGCCTCTCCATCGAGAATACATTGGTAAAGGTGGCTGATGCTCCAGCGCAAGGGAATGTTGTATTGAAACAGTTTTGAAAGTTCGGCAGCAGCCTTCTGCGTATTTGTGTTGCGCCAAGTGCGGAAGGGCACGAGTATCTGCTCGTCTTGGTTGAATGCCATATAGCCGTGCATCATGGCGCTAAAGCCAAGGCTTGCCAGCGTTTCCAATTCGACATCATATTCCTTGCGTACATTGGCACGGAGGTCTGCATAGCAGTCTTGAAGACCTTTCCAAATGGCGTCGATGCTGTAGGTCCACAGACCGTCAACGAGCTGGTTCTCCCATTCGTGAGCACCTTGTGCTATGGGGTGGTGGTTCTCATCGATGAGAACAGCCTTGATGCGGGTAGAACCAAACTCGATGCCGAGTACAGCCTTACCGCTTTCTATTGTTTGTTTTGCATTATTTGTCATTTTTCTACTGTTTTGTTAATGAAGGATGGAATCCATGAATTGTTGAAGTATGAAATCTATTGTTTCTTCTTCTGGCCATAGTAGGCATTGGGACCATGCTTGCGTGAGAAATGCTTTTCAACGAGCAGGGGATTCATCGTGGTGTCGGGATTGACCGACAGAGAGATGAATGCCATTTTTGCCACTTGTTCCATCACTACGGCGTTATAGACTGCCTGGTCGGCATCTTTACCCCATGAGAAAGGGCCATGGTTCTTGACCAAGACACCAGGGGTGTGGACGGGATTGATATTACCAGAAGAGATGCGGTTGACGATGACAACACCAGTATGGTATTCGTATTCTGCCATCTGGTCGGCTGTCATATCGGCAGTACACGGAATATCATCGTGGAAATAGTCGGCATGGGTAGTACCGATATTGGGAATGTCGCGTCCTGCCTGTGCCCAAGCGGTGGCATAGGTAGAGTGGGTATGGACTACACCTCCGATTTCAGGGAAGGCACGGTAGAGTACCAAATGGGTAGGAGTGTCGGATGAGGGGTTGAGGTCACCTTCCACTACTTTGCCGCTGTGGAGATCTACAACAACCATATCGGATGCCTTCATGGTGTCATAGCTGACTCCAGAGGGTTTGATGACTACCAATCCCTTTTCGCGGTCGATGGCAGAAACGTTGCCCCACGTGAAAATCACGAGATTGTGTTTCACAAGGTCGAGATTGGCTTGGAATACTTTTTCTTTCAGTTCTTCTAACATGATGTTTAGATTTATAAATTAGACAAGGATAACTGTGTCGTGTGGCACAGCAATCCTATAGTTTGAAATTAGGATCTTCGTTGTACGCTTTCTTGTTGAAACGGTAGAGATAGGCGCCACGACGTGAACTGGTCTTATCTATCAGTTCTGTCTTCTCGATGAAGTCCATTTCCTTCACGCGCTTACGGAAATTGCGCTTGTCGAGTTCCTCGCCGTTGACAGCTTCATACAGATGTTGAAGTTGGGTAAGGGTGAAGAGACTCGGTAACAGCGTGAAGCCAATTGGTGCGGTGCGAATCTTTTCTTTCATGATGCGACGTGCCTTCTCCACCATTATTTTATGGTCAGAATAGAGTGGGGGGATATTGTCTATGCTCACCCATTCCACGCCATGCTGTTCGCGCAGTTCGTCGTCGTATTGTTTGACGTTGATCAGGGCGTAGTAGGCAATAGAGACCACACGTTCACCCGGGTCACGGTCAACACTACCGAAAGCGCCTACTTGACGCATATATACATTGCGCATACCGGTAAGTTCGTAGAGCACGCGGTCGGCAGCTTCGTCGATGCCCTCATCGAGGTGGATGAAGCCTCCGTAGAGACTCCATTCACCACGCCCAGGATCCATCTGACGTTTGCCGATCAGGATCTTGAGTTCGTTCTGGTCGAATCCGAAAATGATACAATCGACCGATACGAGGACTTTTGTTTTATCTTGATAGAAACTTGTCATAATACTACCAAAGTATGGCGTAAAGCAACAAGGTAATGACACAGATTCCTACGGCACCGTATGTGTAGTTGCGGTCGGTAGAGAAGATAGAGAGATTGATAGGAAGGGCTTTCTCGTCCTTGACCTTATCATGTGAGTTGCTGTAGAGCCATACGGCATTGCAGCCTACGAGTACGCCGAAGAAGATGAATGCCTGGAAACCGATGTCGTTCAGATAGTCGATGAAATTTGTTTCTGGAGACTTCACATCGTGAGTGGCGCCGAGAATTACTACTATTGCAGCCACGATAATCATGGCAAGACCAGCTACTGCCAGGATGCGTGCCCATGTCATCATCTGCTTCTGATCTGCGGCAGAAGGAGTTTCTGCACTTACATATTTCTTATCGAGATATGATACAAGGATGAAGAAGGTGACAAGGATGATGAAAATGTAGGAAGCACGGAACTGGAAGGCTACATCGGGGAAGCAAACCTTGAAGAGTACACCCATGGGGATGGTTAGGATGGCCGTCCATACTGCTGCAGTAGAAGAGGCACGCTTCCACAGCAGACCAAGACCAAAGACGGTGATGATACCTGGATAGATGAAACCTGAATATTCCTGAATGTACTGGAATGCCTGGTCAAGTCCGCCCAGCAACGGTTTAACGGTAACAAGGGCTATAACCAATGACACAATGGCTACGATACGGCCGGTATTTACCAACTGCTTGTCACTCGCACCCTTGTTGATGTACTTCTTGTATATGTCCATCGTGAAAAGGGTTGAGGTGGAGTTGAACATAGAAGCCAAAGAAGAGATGATGGCGGCTACAAGAGCGGCAAAACTCAAGCCCTTGATACCTGTAGGTGTGAAGTTGCGGATGAGCCAAGGATAGGCATCATCGGCAACGTTGATATTGCCTGCCAATTCCATGTTCTTGAAGAATTCGGGATTCTCCATAATATAATAGGCGCAAATGCCAGGAAGTACTACGATGAAAGGAATGAGAATCTTAAGGAAACCGGCGAAGATAAGACCCTTCTTGGCTTCGTTGATACTCTTGGCGGCAAGTCCTTTCTGAATGATATATTGGTTGAAACCCCAATAACCGAGATTGGTAAGCCAAACTCCACCTACTACAGCGGCAATACCAGGAACATTGGCAAAGGCATCAGCATTATGGCTTTGCTGGATGACTAAGTGGAAATGAACATCCTGTGCATGGGCGCCTGTCGTCATGTCGTTATAAACCTGTCCAAGGGCGCCTAATGCGTCGGTTCCCATTACTATACCCATTTCCTGTAATGCGATGTAAGCGGTAATAATACCGCCACCTACGAGGAAGGTGACCTGCATCACGTCGGTCCAAGCCACAGAGGCAAGTCCGCCATAGATAGAATAGGTTCCTGCCACAATGAACAATCCGAGGATGATCAACATACGGATGGAAACCTCCATGCCGAAGATGCTGACGCCAAGACCTTGAAGACCGAGAATTTGTTCGATGGCCAAAGCGCCCAGCCATGCTACAGAAGTCAGGTTGACGAAGACATAAAGGAAAAGCCACAGAATAGAGAAGGCAAGGCCTACGCCATCATTATAGCGTTCACGGAGAAATTGTGGAATAGTGAAAATCTTACGCTCAAGCATGACGGGAAGCAAGAACTTTCCAATGACTACCAATGCGGCAGCTGCCATTACTTCATAGGCGGCAATAGCGATACCGTCACGGAATCCTGTTCCTGACATTCCGATAAACTGTTCGGCAGAAATGTTAGCAGCTATCAATGATGCACCTACAGCCCACCATGTTAGTGTGTTGCCAGCAAGGAAGTAGTCGTTGGCACTTTTTTCTTTTCCGTCTTTGTTGCGACTTAAAAATAATCCTAAACCAACCAACAAGATTAGGTAGAATGCGAGAATTACAAAGTCGATGGTCTTGAAACCAGACATTGCAATTGCTCCTGAAATACTATTCATAATAATTATAGGTATATTAGTGAATAAAACATATTATTTGATTGAGAAACGGTAGGCAGCATGACTGTAGTATTTCTCACCGGGTTTAAGTGTGGGCTGAGGCCAGTCTTTCTTATTAGGACTGTCGGGATACTTCTGACTCTCCAAGCAGATGCTTACATGCTTGGGATAGGTAAGACCATGTTTCCGGGCTATCTTCGCATCAGCACCAACCCCCTGGAAGTTTCCAGAATATACCTGAACACCTGGTTCGTTGGTGAACATCTCCATAAAGATGCCACTCTTGGGACTATAGAGTGAAGCACATACCTGTGTATCATCGCCCTTTCCGTCTTTATAAGTGTTCAGACAATAGTTGTGGTCGTAGCCTGTGGCATTCTTGATCTGTTGATAGTCAGAATGGATACTGTCACCTACAGCATGAGGAGTGCGGAAATCCATTGCAGTACCAGCTACAGGAAGAATCTCACCCGTTGTCATGTTGGTAGCGTCAGAGGGAGTGAAATTATCAGCATTAACATAGAGTATTTGGTCATAACAAGGTTTGGTGAAATCACCACTAAGATTGTAGTAGTTGTGGTTGGTCATGTTGATGATCGTTTCCTTGTCGGTAGTGGCTTCCCAAACGATGTCAAGGGTGTTGTCGGCAGTTACCTTATAAGTGGTAGTGGCGGTAACAGTACCGGGGAATCCATTTTCTCCGTCTGGAGCTACGATGGTGAGTTTGAGAATAGAGTCACCAACCTGTTCGGCATCATAGACTTTATGCATCCATCCGGTATTTCCACCTCCGTGAAGGCAATGGAGGGCATTGTTCTGACGCAACTGGTAGGTTGTACCTGAAAGGGTGAACTTACCTTTGTTGATGCGGTTAGCATAACGACCTACACTTGATCCGTAATCAGAAGGTGTTTTGATCGTATCAGCATACTGAGCGATATTATCGAATCCAAGGACAACATCGGTGGGTTTACCGTCTTTGTCGGGCACCACAAGGCTTACCACGCGACCACCATAGTTGGTGATGCAGGCTTCCATGCCATTATTGTTTTTAAGTACATACAGTTTGACGGGCTTTTCTTGAAGGATGGTGTCAAACTTAGCTGTGTCAAGTCCGGAAACTGTTAATGTGGCATTTTGTTTAGAGGCACATGATGCTGAAAGAATGGCAATGGTGCCAAGGCCAATAAGCATTGAATTGATTTTTCTCATTGCGAAGAGTTTTTAGTTGTTAGTTATGTTTTCTAATTCTGCGTGCTAAGTTACGACTATTTTCTGAATTGACAAAGATATTACGGAGAAAAGTGTTGTGCTTACACTATTTTTTATAGTTTCTTGTTACATAGCATAAAAAAACGGAAATGAAATTGATATTCATTTCCGTTTTATAGAGAAATAAAACGCGCTATTCTATACGTGTATTAAAGGGTTGTTTTTCAGACCGGAATACACTTTAAATAGCTGGTTCTGATTAGCAAATCTTACGTGAACCATCGCCGATGACAACATCATAGACTTTTGGTTCGTGGCCGTATTTGGCATTAAACTTCTCTTTTGCTGTGGCGATAAACTGGTTGTAGAGGTCGTTGCGGACAAGGTTGATGGTGCAACCTCCGAAACCGCCACCCATGATACGTGAACCGGTAACTCCACATTCCTTGGCAAGATCATTGAGAAAATCGAGTTCTTCACAAGAAACCTCATAGTCTCTTGACAGACCTTCGTGAGTCTTGTACATCAACTCGCCAACTTTTTCATAGTCGCCTTCGTTCAGAGCATCGCAAACGGCAAGTACACGGTCTTTTTCGCCCAACACGAATTTAGCACGCTTGTAGTCTTCTTCGCCCACTTCGGCTTTGACTTCTTCAAGTTGTTCCCATGTGCAGTCGCGAAGTGTTTCAAACTTTCCTTCTGGATGTTTGGCAGCAATATGGCGAACAACATTTTCACAAGAATTGCGGCGGTCGTTGTAAGGAGATCCTGCCAACTGGTGTTTTACAACAGAATCGAGCAATACCAAACGGTAGCCATCCGGTTTGAATGGGAAATATTCAAATTCGCGAGAACGGCAGTCGAGACGCATCAGACAACCTGCTTTTCCGAATACAGAAGCAAACTGGTCCATGATACCGCATTTCACACCACAGTAGTTGTGTTCTGTAGCTTGACCTGCCAATACCATATCCCACTGGCTTACCTTGTTATCACCGAAGATGTCGTTGAGACCACAGGCAAAGCAACTCTCCATGGCAGCAGAAGATGACATACCTGCACCCAAGGGAACATCGCCTGAGAATGCGATATTGAATCCTTTAACAGGTACTCCGAGCTTTTTCATTTCCAATGCGATACCGTAAATATAACGTGCCCAGCTAGCTTTAGGTCCATTGGGATCAGAGAGTTTGAAATCTACGCGGTCTTTCAAGTCAATGGCATAAGCCATAACGGTATCTTCTGTTCCGTTTGCACGCATTTCTGCAACAACACCTTTATCTACGGCTCCTGGAAAAACAAATCCTCCATTATAGTCGGTGTGTTCACCGATGAGATTGATACGTCCGGGTGATGCATAAACATTACCTTCCTTGCCATCAAAATGCTTGGCAAAACGTGTTCTTACTGATTCGATGTTCATAGTCTTGTTGTTTAAAGGTTTGAAGTATCTTTTTATAATGTGGAACGTGACAAATCATGTTGTCTTAATCCACTTTGATGTCTTTGTTTACGTTCTTGCATCCCCAGATCGCATAGTAGAGGATGTATGCCAACATGGCAACAATCAGCCAATAAGAATTGAGGTAGCTGATTCCAAGCTGTTGAACGAGTACGAGATCCTGGAAGAAAGGCATCATACCTCCACCGAATACCATGACCATGAACAGGCCTGATGCTTTAGCGGTATATTTGCCAAGTCCTTCTGTTGAAAGGTTGAAGATACCTCCCCACATGACAGATGTGCATAGACCGCAGAGGAAAATGAACACACAAGACAAAGGAACTGTAGCGTTCTCAATCTTGATGATGTTGAGATCGATATTGAGTGTTGTAGTCACATCACCTGTGAAGATGGCAGCGACAATAAGTGCAATACCTACTGTTGAAACGGTAATCATCTGTGCACGGGTAGAAACCTTACCTGAGATAACTGTTGAGATAAGGCGGCCACAGAGCATCAGGAACCAGTAGATACCAGCCAATGATCCTGCAACGGCTGCTGCACCTTCAAATCCTCCTTCACGGCTAATCCATTGGTTCATCATACCAGGAGTGGCAATCTCGATTCCTACATAGAAGAAAATGGCGATGATGCCGAGGAGACAATGGCGGAAAGCGAGAGGTGATTTTTCGTATGTTACATTCTTCAAGTCACCTTGAGGCTCGTTAATCTGGATGGCAGAAATGATGAAGAAGGCTGCCAAGAATACTACGATACCTGTAATGATAAGTGGTGCAACATCGGGGAAAGAATCCTTTGTCAAAGTTCCTACGAGGAAACCAGTGAGGATAGGAGTTGCTGTTGCAGAAAGAGAATTGAGGGTACCCCCTGCCTGTACGAGCTGATTTCCGGTGTTACCGCCGCCACCGAGTAGGTTAAGCATGGGGTTTACTACGGTGTTGAGCATACATACGCAGAATCCGCAGATAAGAGCACCGAGTAGGTAAACAAAGATATTGTTGACTACGCCAGAGAGCAGCTGAACACCCAGACCTATTGCACCAATAATAAGTGCGATAAGCGCGGTCTTTTTGTATCCGTACTTGATGAGCATGTTTCCGGCAGGAATACCCATGATGAGGTAGGCAGTAAAGTTCATGAGGTTGCCGGCCATACCTGCCCAGTTGTATGACATACCCCAAATGTTTCCGAAGGGAGCTGCCATGTTTGTTACAAAGCTAATCATGGCAAAGATGAAGAACATTGTGATGATAGCTACGAGGTTCTTCTGGTTTTTGTTTGTTTGTGACATTGGTTTTATAGGATTTTAATGTTGTTAGTAATTACGAAAAATGTGTTTTCGATTATAGAACAATAAGAATTGTGTATTATAATTCTATGTTTTGATTTTTCCTGTTATACAAAGATAGCTATTATACACAAAATGGGTGGCTGATAGCTATCAGCCACTCTTTTTGTTGTTTTATATTATTTTTCTGCTCCAAACTTATAGATGGTTTTCTGCTTGTACTGTTCACCTGGTCGGAGTACTACAGAAGGGAAGTAAGGACGATTTGGAGTATCGGGGAAGTGTTGTGCTTCAAGACAAACAGCACTACGCCAAGGATAAGTTGAACCGTGAGTTCCAGAGATTCCTGATTCGAAATTACCTGTATAGAGTTGGAGTCCTGGTTCTGTGGTATAAACCTCCATGGTACGACCGCTATTAGGCTCTTTTAGTTTAGCGGCAAAACTGAGTTCTCCTTCTTCCTTTTTATTAAGAACGTAGTTGTGGTCGTATCCAGATCCATTTTTCAGTTGCTCGTTGTCGGCGTTGATATCCTGACCGATTGGCTTTGGTGTGCGGAAATCGAATGGAGTTCCTTCGACCTTAAGAATTTCGCCGGTAGGGATTGATACCTTATCAATAGGAAGATAGAAATCTGCGTTGAGCTGTAATTCTACGTTGTCAACGGCAGGTGTGGGGTTAGCAATACCTGCCAATGAGAAAAATGCGTGGTGAGTCAGGTTGATGATGGTCTTCTTGTTGGTTGTGGCAAGATATTCAATAACCAGTTCATTGTTGTCTGTGAAAGTATATTCCACGTTGATGCGACATTCACCTGAGAATCCTTCTTCTCCATACGATGAGATGTATGATAAAGCCAAGGCGCGAGGTCCCATTTGCTTGGCATCCCAGATGCGAGAGTGGAAACCTGTAGGACCGCCGTGCAGATGGTTAGGACCATCGTTGAGAGCAAGCTGGTATTCTTTACCGTTGAGGGTGTAGGTACCTTTGCAAATACGGTTTCCGTAGCGTCCGATAAGGGTTGAGAGGAAAGGCTCTGGGCTATTGATAACATCTTGGATGTTGTCATGTCCCTGAATGACGTTTGCTACTTTTCCGTCTTTATCTGGAACCATGATGGCCACAATTGCTCCACCGAAATTGGTTACTGCTACTTCGTATCCTTTGCGGTTGCGTAGGATATATAAATCTGTTTTTTTCCCGTTTACTGTGGTTTGAAAATCTTTGCGATTCAAACCACACAAATTAACGTTTTCCGTTGTGTTCGCCATAATCAGTTGTTTTTAGTTACTAAATTATATTGCAAAGTAACCAAAAAAAAGTGAGTTTAACAAATTTAATGGCGAAAAATTGAGCAAAAGGAATGTTAAAAACAACTAAATGCCATCTTTGAGCAATTCTCCGACGATATAGTTGCTGCCTCCAACAAATATAACATCGTTGTTTCCTGCAGCTTTCTCTGCTTCGTGATATGCCTCACTTACAGATAAATACGTCTTTCCTTTCAGTTGATACTTCTGTGCCAATGCGAAAATAATCTGCTCGTTGAGTGCTCGTTTTGTTTTGGCTTTAGTAAAATAGTAGATTGCCTCTTTTGGAAGCATCTGAAGTATTGCATCTACATCTTTGTCGTTGACCATTCCAAATATAATATGTAATTGGTGGCAATGGGCAATCACATGGTTTAGCTGTTGGCTGATGAAGTGCCAACCGCCAGGATTATGTCCTGTGTCGCAAATTACATGTGGTGACGAACTTATTGTTTGCCATCTTCCTGCCAATCCTGTGAGCTTCTTGACGTTGTCGAATGCTTTGAGCACATTTCCGCTTGTTGCGTCTTTGTCAATGATCAGATAGCCTTTGTCTTCAAGAATCTGAAGGGCGTGTAATGTGGTATTGATATTCTTTGGTTGGTAGATTCCTCCGAGATCGCAAAATACGTTTCCGTATTTCGCTGTTTCGCATTTGATGTCGCCTTGGTCAGTTATTTCTGCACTTTTGATGAAATTGTCGTCTTCGGCAAAGATGATGGGTGCTTCCATTTCCCGTGCCTTTTCTTCGAAGACAGGTCGTGTCTCGTTTTGGTTTTCTCCGATGATGACCGTTGTGGCATGTTTGATGATGCCTGCTTTCTCTCGTGCTATTTCTGCGATGGTGTTTCCTAAGAATTCTGTATGATCCAGACTGATATTGGTGATGATGGATAGGATAGGGTGGATGATGTTGGTACAATCGAGTCGTCCCCCAAGCCCTACTTCAATAATTGCAATATCAACATTTTGTTCTGCAAAATACTTGAAAGCCATTGCCGTCGTCACTTCAAAGAATGACGGCGACAATGGTTCCCAAAAATTTCTTTCGTCTTCAACGAAATTCATCACATAGTCCTCTGGAATCATCTCGCCGTTGACACGAATTCTTTCTCTGAAATCGACGAGATGTGGAGAGGTGTATAGTCCTACTCTGTATCCGCAGCTTTGTAGTGCTGCAGAGAGCATATTAGAAACGGAACCTTTGCCGTTGGTACCTGCCACATGGATGGTGAGATACTTTTGGTGTGGATGACCGAAATGTTCGTCCAGCGCCAGTGTGTTTTCTAATCCTTCTTTGTAGCCACTCTTTCCTTGAGTTTCGAAAGCTGTGGTTCTGCTGAATAGGTATTCGCAAGTTTCCTGATAGGTCATGGACTATACTTTTTTTATGTGTTTTTGAAACAGAATCAGTTGAAATAATTCTTGAAGCGTTGGAAGATAGATCGCTTGGTTGAAGCGTCACCTTTGAAGTTGTCGCTACTTTTGAAGCTTTCTATTGCTTTCTTTTCATCGCTGCTGAGTGTCTTTGGCACATAAACGCTGATGTTGACAACGAGGTCTCCTGTGCCACGTCCATAGCCCTGTACGGAAGGAAGGCCTTTACCGCGCAGACGGAGAGTCTTGCCAGGTTGTGTTCCTGGTTCGATTTTTACTCTCAGGCGTGTTCCGTAGATTGTCGGAATCTCCACCTCACCTCCAAGTGATGCTGTTGGGAAATCGAGCAATAGGTTGTATATGAGGTCGTTATCGTCTCGTATGAAGGTGTCGTGTTCGATTTCTTCCACATATACTTGAATGTTTCCGTTAGCTCCTTTGTTGTGTCCGGCATTACCCTTGCCAGGAACGTTGACGATCATGCCCTGTGCGACTCCTGCAGGGATGTTGATTTCAACTACTTCTTCACCTTTCTCTACGCCAGTACCGCCACAATATTTGCATTTGTTCTTGATGACACGGCCAGTTCCGCCGCATGTAGGACAAACACCTTGTGTCTGCATCATGCCGAAAAGACTTTGTGTGGTATGGGTGATTACTCCCGAACCATGACATGTGGGGCAGTTTTCTGTGCCGCTGCCGTCTTCTGATCCAGTTCCGTGGCAATGTGAGCAAGGCACGTCTTTGCGCACTTTGAACTTCTTGGTCACTCCTGTGGCGATTTCTTCCAAGGTGAGTTTGACTTTCAGGCGAAGGTCACTTCCTCGATGTTCTTTGGGTCCGGCACTTCTTCTGCTTCCGCCGAATCCTCCGAATCCTCCGCCACCTCCGAAGATGTCGCCGAACATAGAGAAGATATCGTCCATGTTCATACTTTGTCCGCCGAATCCTCCGAATCCTCCCGCACCTTGTGGTCCGTTGAATCCGAATTGGTCGTATTGCTGACGTTTTTGAGGGTCATGGAGCACATCATACGCTTCAGCCGCCTCCTTGAATTTCTCCTCGGCTTCTTTGTCGCCAGGGTTTCTGTCAGGGTGGTATTTGATGGCGATGGTGCGGTAGGCCTTCTTTATTTGGTCTTCTGTGGCATTTTTGTCAATGCCCAGAACTTCATAATAGTCTCTCTTTGCCATAATTGTGTTGTCTTAGTTTTTATTGATTCTATGAATCTTTATTGTCCAACTGCCACTTTGGCATGGCGAATGACTTTGTCGTTGAGTTTGTATCCTGTTTGGATGCAATCGATGACTTTTCCTTTTTTATCGTCGCCCATACCAGGTACCATGGCAACTGCTTCATGTTCGTCGGTATCGAAGTCTGCGTCTGTTGTGTCGATGGTCTTCACTCCGAGCGACTCCAATGCTTTGATACATTTATGATAGATGATTTCCATGCCTTCTCTGAGCACTTTAGGATCGTCCGTCTTGGTGCCATTCTCAATAGCTCGCTCCATATCGTCGATGATGGGCAGGATAGTGACAATTGCCTTCTCGCCTCCGTTGAGTATGAGTTCTGCTTTTTCCTTGATGGTGCGCTTGCGGAGGTTTTCAAATTCCGCAGCCTTTCTCAATACTTGGTCTTTGAGTTGTTCGATTTCCTCTTGCGCAGCAGCCAGCGGATCCTTTTCTTCTTCTTCTTCAGGATTTTCGTTTTCTGCCTGCTGTGTGTTATCAGCAGATTCTTGCTGAGCGGATTCTTGCTGTGTGCATTCCTCCTCTTTATTCATTTCCTGTTCTTCGCAATTTATTTGCTCTTCTTTATTCTCTTTCATAATGTTTTTATTTGTTTTCTTAAGGAACATGCAAATTCTGTGCCATGTTTTCATTTACTCATACATAGACGCGCGTTGTTCCTTGATGGCCTCATCATAAATGTAGTCATCATAGGTTGTCAGTTTGTCAATTGTTCCTTTTGGTGTGAGTTCGATGATTCTGTCGGCAACGGTATTGATGAATTCGTGGTCGTGTGAAGAGAAGAGAATATTTCCCTTGAAGTTGACAAGGTTATTGTTGAATGCCTGAATAGACTCCAGATCGAGGTGGTTGGTTGGTGTGTCGAGGATGAGGCAGTTGGCATTTTTTAATTGCATACGTGCAATCATACAGCGCATTTTCTCACCTCCTGAGAGTACGTTGACATGCTTGAGCACATCTTCTTCTTTGAAGAGCATTCTTCCGAGGAACGACTTCATAGTCACTTCGTTACCTTTTCCCCATTGTGAGAGCCATTCCACGAGATTCATATCGGATTCGAAGAAAGAGGTGTTGTCCAACGGCAGATATGCTGTTGTAATGGTAACGCCCCATTTGTATGTTCCTGCATCGGCTTTTCTGTTGTCGTTGATGATTTCGAAGAGAGCAGTCATGGCTTTGGGGTTGTGTGACAGAAATACGGTCTTTTGTCCCTTTTCGATGGTGAAGTTAACATTGTCAAAGAGTACGGTTCCGTCTGTGTCAACAGCCTTGAGTCCTTCTACTTCGAGGATTTGTGTTCCAGGTTCGCGGTCCATAGTGAATATGATTCCTGGATATTTGCGGCTTGACGGACGAATTTCTTCCACGTTGAGTTTCTCCAACATCTTTTTTCGTGATGTTGTTTGCTTTGACTTTGCCACATTGGCAGAGAATCGGCGGATAAACTCCTCCAACTGCTTTCTTTTTTCTTCGTTTTTCATTTTCTGGTTCTGAGCCTGACGGAGTGCCAATTGACTTGATTCATACCAGAAAGAATAGTTTCCTGAGAAAAGGGTGATCTTTCCAAAGTCGATATCGACGGTCTGGGTGGAAACGGCATCGAGGAAGTGACGGTCGTGGCTGACTACCAATACGCATTGTTCAAGGTTTGAAAGATATTCTTCCAGCCATTGTACGGTATCGAGGTCGAGGTCGTTGGTCGGCTCGTCGAGCAGAAGGTTGTCGGGGTGACCGAAAAGTGCTTTGGCCAGCATGACGCGCACCTTCTCGTTGTTTGATATTTCTTCCATCTGCTTGTAGTGCTGTGAGTCTGCCACACCAAGGTTTTGCAAGAGTTGTGCGGCTTCGCTTTCTGCTTCCCAGCCATTCATTTCAGCGAAAGCCATTTCCAGTTCTGCGGCACGGTTTCCATCCTCTTCTGTCATTTCGTCTTTCGCATAGAGTGCTTCACGCTCTTTCATGTTCTGCCAAAGTGGCTGGTGTCCCATAAGGACGGTATCCATTACCGAGAATGCATCATATTTGAAGTGGTCCTGCTCGAGCACAGACATACGCTCGCCAGGTCCTTGTTCGATAGTGCCCTTGTTGGGTTCAAGTTCTCCGCTGATAGCTCGAAGATATGTAGATTTTCCTGCACCATTGGCACCGATAATGCCGTAAATGTTCCCATTGGTAAATTTCATGTTGACGTCTTTGTAGAGCGTCTTCTTTCCAAACTGAATAGCCAAGTTTGTGACTGTAATCATTTCTTCTTTTCTCTTTATTTAAAATATATATTTCTTGCAAAGTTACTGCAAATCAATCGAATTACAAAGAAAAATCCTGCTTTTTTCGTCAATCCATGTGGTTCTTTGTTGAAAATCAGTGAAAACGGGCAAAGAAACGTGGAGAGAGTCGGAAAAATCTCAAATGGTTTGGAAATAATGAAGGAAGAATGGTGGAGCAAGAAGTGGAAGAAATGTAACTAAACTTTCGTGAAAATGAGTCGTGCTAATGAGAAATTATTACTGCTTTTTGGGCTCTGCTCTCGGCTTCGGGAAGCCTTGGTCTTTGACCTAGTCTTCTTTGTCTCGGCAAAGCTCAAAAGTGAACTTTCAGCTCTGCTCTCGGCTTCGGGAAGCCTTGGTCTTTGACCTAGTCTTCTTTGCCTCGGCAAAGCTCAAAAGTGAACTTTCAGCTCTGCTCTCGGCTTCGGGAAGCCTT
>SAMEA3663083__coassemble_491_pt1 | contig 20405 bp, 9 predicted proteins | sample SAMEA3663083__metabat2_low_PE_009 | metagenome-assembled genome bin SAMEA3663083 (sample SAMEA3663083) | pig gut metagenome | biome: pig gut; feature: pig-associated habitat; material: faeces | place: France | collected 2012 | reverse complement strand
TAACTTCTCTCTAACTTCCCTCTAACTTCTCTCTAACTTCTCTCTAACTTCCCTCTAACTTCCCTCTAACTTCTCTCTAACTTCTCTCTAACTTCCCTTAACTTCCCCACATGCGAAAGTTCAGTCATTTAGTATTAATAGTCAGTTCTCCAGTTTTAAGTTTGTTGGCTTCGCCTCTCAACTGCAGTGCAGAGGAATGGCGTGAACTCTGGATGATCACCTGCGCCAGTCCATTGAATGCAGGAATGCTAAACTCATGGCAGTCGTTATGATGAGGATGGTCAGCGCCAAGATAAGACGGATCACCATTTCCTACACCGAGTATTCTGCCATCTCCTGCAAGTTTAAACGTCAGCATCGGACAAGCGTCGGGCACTATACGTCCCTTAGCATCCTGCACTTCTACTGTGACAACAGCCACATCGCGTCCGTCTGCACTGATCGTCTGACGGTCTGTTTTCATCACAATCTTATAAGCCGGCTTGGTAGTTTCCACTTGTTGGGTAAGCATACGTTTACCATTCTTATAACCAATAGCCACAACCTTTCCGGGCTGATAAACAGCTTGCCATTTCAGGTGACCGTTCTTGGGCATGGTCTGGCGTCCCAGTTTCTTTCCATTCACTATCAGTTCCACTTCGTCGCAGTTGCTATACGCCCAAACCTCGACGGTTTCACCTTCATGTCCTTGCAGATTCCAGTGTGGGAATATATGCAACACAGGCTCGTCAGTCCATACAGATTTCAGATACCATGCCTCATCTTTCATGAAACCGCAATAGTCAAGGATACCAAACTCAGAATCATGGGCGGGATATTCCAGCGGATTAGGTTCGCCACGATAGTCAAATCCTGTCCAATAGAAAAGACCGGCAGCCCACGGGCGTTCATCATAGAATTTCCACCCGCGCTCTATCACGTTTTCCACGCCAGGTTTTGTTCCTCTGTTCATGCTAACCATGTGTCCGGGCTGTTCTTTTGATTCGAAATACACCCCACGGGTACCACAACCTGTTGTTTCCTCTGTGCCCACGATTTTCCAGTCAGGATTAGCTTTTTTTCTATTATCCACATCGTTTTGCACGATATAATTAAAGCCAACCACATCCAGTCCTTTAATCATTTCCGAACCTCCGGCATTGGCAATAGTAGAATGACGTGTAGGATCGAGCAGTCGGGTATATTCTCGCATGGCAGCAGCAATACGTGTGCCCTGTACGGAGTTTTCTATTCCCCACTCCTCATTACCATCACTCCACAGAATGACTGATGGATGGTTTCGGTCGCGCTTAATCATGTTCTCCAGCAAGCGCAAGTGTTCTGTGTTAATACCGGTCAAACGGTTTTCGTCGATGACCAACAGTCCTTCTCTATCACAAATATCGAGCAAGGCAGGTGTCATGGGGTTATGTGAAGCACGATAGGCATTACAGCCAAACTCCTTGAGCTTCTTGATGCGCCAAGCCTGCAAAGCATCGGGAATAGCAGCCCCTACCCCAGCATGATCCTGATGCATATTGACGCCCTTCAGTTTGATGGGTTTTCCATTAAGCATGAAACCCGATTGAGCATCAAACACCACTTCACGGATACCCGTTGTCGTTTCATAGACATCTGTCACTTCGCCATTCACCTTTACCGTAGTTTCCACCTTATATATATAAGGGTCGTCGGTTGACCACAGATGCGGATGGTCGAGAGCAATGGTCTGTTCGCAACCAAGGGTCTGTTTGGCGTTTAGACTAAGGTTTACGCTTTCAGCCTTTCCCACCAGTTTACCTTCTGCATCCAGCAGTCGTTGCTCTACACTGCATTGCTGCGATTCAAGCGAATGGTTGTTGACCTCAGTTTTCACATGAACCACCGCAGCATCGTAGGGTTTCTTGATATCGGCAAACACGAAAGTGCCAAACGGTGCCACACTTACGGAAGCAGACTTCAACAGCCAAGCATCTCGATAGATGCCTGCCCCTTCATAAAACCATCCTTCCTCTAATGTTGCGTCAGCACGCACACAGATGAGGTTCTCGCCTCCATAGTTGACATATTCGGTCACATCATACACCTGTGTAGCATAGCCACTCGGTTCCGTTCCCATATAAAATCCGTTGAACCACACTTGTGCGTTACGGAAGATACCATCAAACTGAATGGCGATATGCTTTCCCAAGTCCTCCTTAGGAATACTGATAGTTTTACGATACCATCCTACACTTGTCTCTGGAAATTTATATCCTACAGTCTTATAACCATGCGAATGACTTGCATTCCGAGCATAAGGCAGATTGGTCACCCAATCGTGAGGGATAGTGACAGACACCCAGGTGGAATCGTTGAATTTCTGAGCATACGGACCTGCGTTATGTATGGAATTTGCCTTGGTCAGATAGTTGAAATACTCAGTACCACAGCCAAAATCCTTGGCAGGGTCGGCAGCATTGCCAAAAGCAAACTTCCATCCTTCGTCTATGAGAATCTTCTCACGTACGTTGTCAGCCATGACACCAGTCATCTGCATACTGGCGACAGCTAAGAGTAACCATTTTCTTATCTTCATTGTTTTTCGTCATTGATTGTTTCTATTTCTGATTATATCATTTTAGAGTGGGCTTTCACCCTTCGTTTTCTCGCCATGAAATGGAAGAATGAAATTCAATATTATTTTCTGCAAAGATAAGGAATTATTGGTAAAGGTACGAGTTGAAGACAATATAGTACGCAAAACTGCAAAATAATGCAAATAGTTATGGATAAACAACACCCTGTCATTTCAAAACATCGGTCATTAAAGTATTATACCGCCGATATTGTTGAACGTAGGTATAAATAGCTAAAAAAGAGCATGGCTTCTGATAAGTCATGCTCTTTAGTGATTCCGCAGGGATTCAAACCCTGGACCTTCAGAACCGGAATCTGACGCTCTATTCAGCTAAGCTACGGAACCAATGCGAGTGCAAAATTACTAAAAAGCGAGCGAACTACCAAATTTATCTGGTGGTTTTCACCCTTCGTTTTCACTTCTGCCTATCCTTTTGACTACGGTGTATTATTTTTCCCCTCATACCAATCTTATTGGCTCAACAAAACAGCTCAAAACAAGTTCATCTGATAAAAAAGATGTTTCATAGCGTAAAAAGCAGGTGTTACGACTTGTAAATCTCAGAAAATCATGCTATATTTGCAAAATAATTACAACCGACGACAACATATAAACCATAAATATAGTAAGCTTATGAGAAAACATTTACTCCTACTCTTCGCCATGTGTTTTGTGCAACTGATGGCTTTTGCAGGACCACGCAGTTACCAACAAGCACTCAAAATTGCACAGCAACAAGCCGAGCGATTGGGCATCAGCATGGACGCCATGTCGCCCCAACCGAGAATGGTTCAAAAGACCAACGGTATCGATCCTGCCTACTATGTGATTGAAAACGGAACGAACAAGGGTTACACCATCGTCTCTGCAGACGACCGGTTGCCTGAGATTGTGGGTTATGCCAAGCAAGGCAACTACACCGAAGACACATTGCCTGAGGCATACGTCGAGTTCATCACCGCCTATCAGAAATTTGTTGAAGAGGTGAAAGCTGGCAATCCCCATGCCCTGCGCACAGCTGCCGAAGCTAAGGCGCTACGCGAATCTGCATCCTACACCCAACCTACCGTGGCTCCACTCTTGGGCAACATCCAATGGAACCAAGGCGACCCCTACAACCGCATGTGTCCCGAATACGACGGTGTCAACAAGGCTGTAACAGGTTGTGTGGCAACTGCCATGGCGCAGGTGATGGGTTATTGGAAGTATCCCAGTCAACTACAAGCAGATATTCCTGGCTATACCACAGGTACTTATAACATCAACGTACCCGGCATCAACAAAGATACCGATGGCACCTACGACTGGGACAATATTCTGCCACAATACAACTCAGGAAATTTCAATGATGTCCAAGCCAATGCCGTTGCCAAACTCATGTATCATTGTGGAGTAGCAGTACAGATGAACTATGGCCCATCATCTGGTGCTTTTGTCAATCCGGAACGTCTGTCTAAATATTTTGGTTACGACAAAGACTTCATGGTAAAAGTACGACGTGAATCATACTCCATGCAAGAATGGAATACGTTGATTGACAATGAACTCATAGCCAAAAGACCTGTTCTCTACAGCGGACAATCGTCAAGTAGTGGACACCAGTTTGTCTGCGATGGTTCTGACGGAAAAGGTCTGTACCACATCAATTGGGGATGGGGCGGCTATCAAGATGGTTATTTCGACATCACGATCCTCAATCCCGCGAAGGGCGGCATCGGTTCGGGTAATGCACCCGATGGTTATAACCAAGGTAGCGATATGATTATAGGTATCATGCCCGATAATGGTCAAGAGGATATACCACTGGTAACACTCAAGCCGGTATATGCCACGGGTATCAGTACTGACACTAAGATCACGATAACCCAAGACACACGAACAAGTGCTACCGACAACTTCAAAATTGAATTCTATAACTACTTCACCAACAGAGCTCCGAAAAAATTCTCTGGCTATTGCGGTTGGGGAATTAAAGCTGCTGACGGCAGTATGAAGCTGATTACTAACACAAGCAAGGTTCAGAATCTCCAACAAGACTACTGGTTCCCCAATACCTATAAAATAGACTACGCTTTCCCTGTAGGTGTTACCACCATTTACCCTGTGTATAGTGAAGACAATATCACTTGGAAGGAAGCAGGATTGGAGAGCATGGGCTACTATACGGTAGAGGCTACAGAAACCAGCCTCAAGCAGTTATATCCTTTGACCGCCGAGGTAATCGTAGAAAGCGAATTGCTATCAGGCAAGAGCAATACCATTAAGTTGGATGTTAGCAACGCAACAGACAATGATGTATTCAGTATGCTCAGTGTCTATACCAGCACAGATCAGACCTGTCCTGAAGACGGTGTTAATGTCTATGTAAGCGTACCAGCTAAAGGCAAGTCAATACGTGAGGTGGCAATCCCAGTACCTGCTGAGGAATTCTACCTTTGGGTAAAAGATGTAGCTTCTGGTACCGAACTGGTCAGTGCCAAGAAGTTTACTGCAACACCCTCTGGAATTCCGCAACTCGAATTGGTACAAGTTGTAACCAATGCCAGCAATGAGTTTGAAACAGAGGATGCCTATTACAACAATGACAGAGTAAAAGCTCCAAAAGTGAAAGACGACAAGCTGGTGGTTCGGTACGATATCAAGAACAACGGCGGACTATCCTCTAGCACCTGGAGTATTAGAGGTCTTGGTGCTAAAGAATTCACATGGGGTGGTACGAACTCAAACACGATTGTGTTCCCTGGTAACGGTACCATCACCCAACTGACAGCAACATACACACCAGATGCAGTAGGTTGCAAAACTATTTTGGTAGAATTCAGAGGTATCTACGACACCAATGTCACAGGTGGTACAGTACAATATGATATAACTACATCACTACAAGAGTGGGCACTTGTCCTTATTGACAAGCAAGGTTATTATTATCCAATGCAACCTTCTGATGTCGTAGCCTATGTGGCTGGCGCCGAAGGTGGCACGGGCATTGGCAAGGTGGATATCAGCAAAACCTATATCCGCGGTGACCATGGTCAAATCAACATCACGACAGACCGCAACAAGACTGTCAATATATACAAGCTGAACGGACAGAAGGTGGCTGAAGTTAAAGCAACAGCAGGACAACCTGTCAGCATTCCCGTTGCAGCAGGCATCTATGTGGTAGATGGCACGAAAGTTGCTGTGAAATAAGCATGGATATAGAACAAGGCATTTTTAACCGTACAGAGCGACTGGTGGGTGAAGACATCCTCCAGTCGCTTCAATCTAAACGTGTCATCGTCTTCGGTGTAGGCGGCGTGGGCAGTTGGTGTGTAGAAGCATTGGTGCGTTCTGGCGTACGCCATATCACCATTGTTGATTCTGACAAAGTGGCTATCAGCAATGTCAATCGTCAACTCATGGCTACTACAAAAACCGTGGGACGTGTCAAGGTGGATGCACTCAAAGAACATCTTCTCGACATCAACCCTCATGCAGATATCACTGCCCTGCAGATGATATTCGACGAAACGACTGCCGAGAGTTTCCATCTTGAGGACTACGACTATATAGTAGATGCTATCGACAGCCTTCGCGACAAACTGTTGCTCATCGAGTGTGCATGTCGCACCAAGGCAAAATTCTTCTCGTCGATGGGGGCTGCACTGAAAATGGACCCTACCAAGATAGAGGTGGCTGAGTTTTGGAAAGTCAAAGGTTGTCCGTTGGGAGCTGCCCTACGCCACAAATTCCGCAGTCTGAAACGGCGCCCTGCGCGTAAGTTCCTATGTGTGTTTAGTCAGGAGTTACTGCCCAACTTAGGTCCCGACAACTCCGTAGATGCTGCCTTTGCGCCAACCGGCACACAGGAAGGCAATCCCGAACTGGCACATCACGATTGGAATGCGCGGAAAGCGCAAATCAACGGATCGTTGCTCCACATCACCGGCATATTCGGCTTTACCCTGGCGGGACTCATCCTCAAAGACATCTACAACAAAAGCAAGGAATAATCACGATATCAAGACTTGTATCGACAAGCCGAAGATACAAAAAAAAATAGTTTTCTGTTTTTTCGACCACACGACCACAAACACGCATAACCTCATGACATTCAGGTTTTTGCTGGTGGTCGAAGCTTTTTTCATCGACCACACATCGACCACCGAGAAACGATTGCAAAAATCCTGCTTACGATGCAAGTGAAAGTTCCTACTGTTCTCCGTTTGTTTTACGTTAGCAGATAAGAACTGTTATGCAATATTGCAGAAACTTTTATCAAACGTTGGATAATACTCTTATCAAACGTTGGATAACACCTTTATCAAACATTGGAAAAGACTTATTTCAAACGTTGAAAAGACTTGTTTCCAACGTTTGACAACACTCTTACCAAACGTTGGAAAACATTTTTGCCAAACGTTGGAAAACACTCTTACCAAACGTTGGGCAATACCTATGCCAAAGGTTTGGAAATGTCTGACAATACGTATATTGGTCTGAAATGTAAAATTCAACAAATTTTGGCGGTGGTCGATGGGTGGTCGATAGAAACAGCTTTGACCACCACCTAAACTACTGTATGATAGCACGATGCGCACTTCGGTGGTCGAGTGGTCGAAATTTTCTGAAAACTAAAATTTTATGTGTGCCAAGGCAAAAGCTGCTACAAACGTGGAGTGCATAGACAAAATCTACTGCAATAGAAGATTACCACACCCCAAGCGCATAGGCAGAACAGCTACAATTTAACCTAAAAAACTACATTATATTTGGCGGTTCGCCTAATTATTCGTAATTTCGCAGACAGAAACAATAGCAATAAGCAAATATGGATATAACAGAAAGATTCCTGAATTACGTGAAATTTGACACACAGTCGAGCGAAGAAAGCCAGACTGTGCCAAGTACAAGCAAACAACTGTTGTTTGCAGAATATCTGAAGAAAGAACTGGAACGCGAGGGGCTCGACGACGTGGAACTCGACGAGAAAGGTTATCTCTACGCCACGCTCAAGGGGAATATCAAAGAAGAGGTGCCCACCATCGGTTTCATCTCACACTATGATACAAGCCCTGACTGCTCTGGTGCAGATATCAAACCACAGATTGTGCAAAACTATAATGGTACGGATATCCTGCTGTCGGAGGGTATCATATCCAGTCCGAAGAAATTTCCCGAACTGTTACAACACGTGGGCGAAGACCTCATTGTGACAGACGGACACACTCTGCTCGGTGCAGACGACAAGGCGGGCATTGCCGAAATCGTACAGGCCATGGTTTATCTGCAAGAACACAAAGAGATTAAGCACGGCAAGATCAGAGTGGCTTTCAACCCCGATGAAGAAATCGGTATGGGCGCCCATCACTTCGATGTAGAGAAGTTTGGATGCGAATGGGCATACACCATGGACGGTGGTGATGTGGGCGAATTGGAATTTGAAAACTTCAATGCCGCTTCTGCCAAAATCACAATCAAGGGAGTGAGCGTACACCCAGGATATGCAAAAGGCAAGATGATCAATGCCAATGCACTGGCTGCGGAGTTTGCCAAGATGTTGCCCGAAGACGAAACACCAGAAACCACCGAAGGCTATCAGGGCTTCTATCACCTGTTAGGCATTCAGTCGAATATAGAACTGGCAAAGCTGAACTATATCATTCGCGACCATGATCGCGAGAAGTTTGAAGACCGCAAACACTTCATCATGCAGTGTGCAGAGAAGATGAATGAAAAATACGGTGAGGGAACTGTAGAGGCTGTGGTTAGCGACCAGTATTACAACATGAAGGAGAAAATTGATCCACAGATGCACGTGATAGACCTCGTATTGCGTGCCATGCAAGATACTGGTGTGGCTCCAAAGGTCAGCCCGATACGCGGTGGTACCGACGGTGCACAGCTTTCGTTCAAAGGTCTGCCCTGCCCCAATATCTTCGCTGGTGGTGTGAATTTCCATGGACCATACGAGTTTGTATCAATACAGTCGATGGAGAAAGCCATGAATGTTATCGTGAAAATCTGCGAACTTACTGCTGGATATAACGACTAAGCATAAAGATAAACAGACCTGACAAGGTCTAAGAAAAATCGGAAACGATACCGATATCAAGCCTTGAGGATTGCCTCAAGGCTTTCTTTTTCGCCAACCACCCAGATGATATCGCCTTTCTGGAACTTGCGTTTGGGATGAATCTGAGAGAGATTTTCCTTTCCTTCCTCCAATCCGACTACCATGCAGCTGTATTGTGAACGGATGCCACTCTCTTCAAGGGTCTTGCCAACAAAAGGACTTGAACCGGTGATGACCATCTGACGGAGCTTCATTTCACGCTTCTCGAAATCAATATCATCGCCCAACACCTCACGCTTAATGGCTTCGCCCAACTGGCGGAGCTGATCGTCGTTACCGATTACCTGTAGTCGGTCGCCAGGGAAGATGACATCGTTGCCATCGGGAATATTCAACCGATGGCCGGCACGAAGAATACTGCTGACATGCACACCAAACTGCTGACCAAGTGCCAACTGACGAAGGGTCTTACCCATCCAACGGGTGTTGAAGGGAATATCGAAGTCTGCCATGTGGACATCACGGTCGAGCAAATGCCCTTCATAAAGTGGGCGGCGACGACCATGCACTTGTGCCTCAATATCGCGAGAACGGAGGTTCTGAATGAAAAGGCGCTCCATCTGTATGCTTCCTTTCTTCAATCCGCGCGACAATACCATCAGTACAACCAATGCCAACGCTATGGAGATGATGATGGCATTCTTGAAACGACTCAGATAGTTGATGATATAGAAGACAAAAGCACAAGCCAATACCACACGAACAATGATGGTAAATATCAACGGAAAATGGTTGACCCAACTCTCTGCCCACAGTGCCTTAAACTCATCAGAGTGGTTTTTCTTAACCACCATTGCACGAAGGAAAGGCGAAATGATAAGCACGGTCAATATTCCGCAGATGGCATTGGCATACCAGTGAAGTTCGTATGAGGGGAAAAAGCTGCGCACAAATGGCAAGAAGAAGGTGAACATCAACACGATGGCAGCAATGGAAAGGATGCTGTAGATAACCGTATTGCGGAGCATCTGTATCAATAGACTCTTCCATTTGTTTTCTGCAGAGGGTGTCTGCGGATGAGATATCGTGATGTGGTTGAGTGCCACAATCCATTTCTTAGGCAGATGGCGCTCCATGATATTGTAACAGGGTTCAGCCATGCGTATCATATATGGTGTCAGAAAGGTTGTGACAACTGATACTGCCACAACCACTGGATAGAGAAAATGGCCTATGACACCAAGCGACAAGCCCAACGATGCAATGATAAAGGCAAATTCACCTATCTGGGCCATAGAGAATCCACACTTCATGGCTGTCTTCAACGGATTGCCACTGATGAGATATCCCAACGAACCAAATACCGACTGACCGATAAGAATGGTCAATGTGATAGCGATGATGGGCCAGGCGTAATCGACCAGCACCTGCGGTTCGACCAACATACCCACCGACACGAAGAAAATAGCACCGAAGAGATTTTTCACTGGTTCGACCAAACGCACGATTTTGTCGGCTTCGACCGTTTCGGCAAGAATACTACCCATGACAAATGCACCAAAGGCACTGCTAAAGCCGACCTTGGTGGAGAATACTGCCATGAAACAACAGAGACCAAGCGCCACGATGAGTAGCGTCTCTTCATTCATCAATCGGCGCGTGGCACGAAGGAAGGCAGGGATAAAAAAGATGCCGACCACAAACCAAAGCACCAAGAAGAATCCGATACGCAATACACTCTCGACCATCTGACCACCATCAGGACTGCTACCACTGGCTATGGCAGACAGCATCACCATCATCACAATGGCAAGCACATCTTCCAGTATCAGCACACTCATCACCATTCCTGCGAATCGCTGTTGGCGAAGTCCCATGTCATCGAATGCCTTATATATAATAGTGGTGGACGACATAGCCAACATACCGCCAAGGAAGATGGAGTCCATGTGAGTCCAACCGAATGCCTTGCCCACTACAATTCCTGCCATCATCATACAGAAGATGATGGTACAAGCGGCTATGACAGGAGCCATGCCCATCTTCACAATCTTCTTGAAAGAAAAATCGAGACCCAGGGAAAACAAAAGAAAGATCACACCGATATCTGCCCACATCTGCACATTGGCACGATCCATCACCGACATGGTATAGGGCATCTGCGGTGAAACTAAGAATCCTGCTACGATATATCCAAGGACAAGAGGCTGTTTCAGTCGCTTGAAGATAAGCGTGACAAATGCTGCCACCACAAGGATGAGGGCAAGGTCTTTGACGAGTGCGGGAAGTTCTGCCATAGATTTAGTACCATTGTACTGCGTTGGAATAGCTGCTGCGCTTATCGTATTTCAGCGCATCGGTCAAGGTTGCTGCATTGCATCGGAACGAGAAATTGTAGCTCGTATAGGGTGCCAGCACCACCGAGCACGACATATTAAAGCAATGGAGGTCGCGCGACAGTGACGCAGTGGTCATTGAAATCTTATGGTTCTCAAAGTCATAACCAGAAGAGAAAGAGATGTTCCAACCATCGGAAATGCGAAGGTTACCGCTGACATTGAGGTTCTGGGTGAACTTATAAGGATAGCGCATCGAATCGTAATTGAACTTGCCACTGGTGTTTTCTCGCATGGTGACACCATAACCCAAACTGAGCGACCAAGGAAGATTGAAAGCCATATAACCGTCTTCATCGGTCTCTGCCTTGCCGGCATTATCCTTACGGGCACCATGTTTTCCACGTTCCATATCCTCATCGACATTGGTTTCAACACCTGTATCGTAGTCGTCATCACGATTAGCACGACTGTCGCGGTCGTTCTTACGCTTAGGACGTTCGCCCTTCAACCACTTGATGAGGTCGCTCACTTTCTTGTTATCAAGCGTATAAGAGAGGTTTTGCGACATGCCCTGGAAACGACCGAAGCGGCCCTTACTATATTCGGTATGGGTTCCGATGTAAGGACGGGCACCTACGGAATCGGCTTCATAAGCATAAGTGGCAAATACCGCATTGATATTCAACGTATAACTCTTGGTGAGTTTCAAACGTAAACGTGTAGAGAGGTCACTCCATGGACGTTCCTCTGCTGCCATGTTATACGACATAGAGGCTCCCAATTCATCGATGATACTGATTTTCTTCACACCCGTAGAGTCGGCATCGCTCTTCACTTTCATCTCGATATTGTTGGACAAATCCATCGAGATACTACCAGTTTTGCCACGACCTGGCACACCATAGAGTGATCCCTCATAGGGTGAATACTCTACAAGCGACACATTGCCATCGGCATCGGTCTTCTGATAGGTCTTGTAGAATCCATAGCGCGACGCACTGAAGTCTGGTGCATAGTTGAAGCTGACAGATGGTGTCACCACGTGGCGAACCGCCATGATCTTGTCGCCGAATACTTTACGACTGGGGATATACATACCATAGAGCTTGGTAGATGCCGAAACGCTGAAAGCCCAGTTATAGACATTATAGAATCCCTGCAAGGTATCGCGCTTCACTGTCTGTGTGGCTTCGTCCCACGAAAGTTCCTGCTTCTGCGTGTACATACGGTCGGTGAAGGTCAACGACGGATTGATATTCAGATAGCCAAACAATGTAAAATTGCCGCTAATGGGGATGCTATGCTGCATACCGTTGCGCCAATCGCGTGTCAAGCTGGAGTGCATCAAACGGTCTTCCTTGGTACTGATGCTATTGCTCAACTGTCCGGTATAGCTCATAGAGATCTTCTCATACCAGCGTTCCTTACCTACAGCATGACGGCGTTTGAAAGGATAGAAGCGCGAAATAGAGATGTTGAGGTCGGGTAATGTCAGGGCGATAGTCGAGTCACGCATGTTCTGGTTGAGGTTGAACGTTGAGCTCAAGCTCATGCCGATACTGGAGAATGTGGTACTCCATGATACCGAGCTGGTACGTGTAGATTGTGTCATTGCCTGCGGATTGTACATCGAAGTGAGGTTGTTGCGCTCATAGCTCGATGTGGCAAAGTTGACACTGGCAGACAAAGAACTATAGGGATTAGCTTTGCTGTCTTGACGGTGACTCCATTGCACCTTGAAACTGGTGGCTTTGGTATAGTCGGGCATATTCTTTTCGCCATTCACCGTATTCTGGTAACTGGCAAAAAACGAACCGCTGTACTTATAGCGTTTGCGATAGTTGGAGGCTGCAGAGAGTCCCCACGATCCTTTGGTATAGATTTCACCCAACAGTTTCAAGTCCATCTTGTCGTTGATGGCAAAATAGTAACCACCATCACGGAGGTAGAAACCGCGCGATGTTTCATCACCATAGGTAGGCATGATAAAACCAGAAGAATAACTCTTACTGAAAGGGAAGAAACCATAAGGTATGGCAAATGGCAATGGCACATCTGCTACTACCAAATAAGCAGGACCGAACACGACATCCTTACCTGGGCGCATCTTGGCACGTGACAAGGCTATATAGAAATCGGGATGATCTTTGTCGCAGGTGGTATAACGACCGTGTTGCAAATAAATCTCACCATTGGCTCCACGCTTAGCCAGTTGGGCAGTCATATAGCCATCATCCTGCTGGGTATATACATCGCTGATGAGTCCCTTTTTGGTCTTGAAATTAAAAGCTATAGTGTCGTTCTCATAAGTGTCACTACCCATCTTGAATATTGGTGTACCGAATTTCTTACCGAGAGAGTCGAGCGAACCTGTAGCATGTACCAAACTGGAATCGAGTTGCATGAAGATTTGATCACTCTGCAAATCCATATCCTGATATTTCACATGGGACTGGCCATACAGATGGGCTAAACCTGAAGCACCTTCATAGGTCATAGAGTCTTCAGCAGTATATTCCACTGGAGCATCAATACCATTCTTACGCTGACGATTGATAGAGTCGGCACGCAAAGAGTCGTCAATAGCTTTGTTGTGCATCCAGATGGCTTTTTGCAATGAATCCATCTTTGCGGTATCAGCAAGAACCTGTGTTGTGGTATCAATTACAGTACTGTCGGACTTGGCACTATGGGGCAACAACTGCGTATTGACCTTCTGCCCTTTACCCACAGAATCAGACACATCAGTATTGGCCGCTCCAAGTATAGGAAAGGTCAAACGAGGCATTTCCGCCATTACAAATGTAATGACGAAAAAGAGCAATATGATGAGCATATTTTTTCTCACGGCTGCAAAGGTACAAAGAAAAAATGAATTCACTTACACATCGGCAGATGTTTAACGTAAATTTTTGTAATACTCATATAGACAACATATAAAATACCCACCGCGACACAACATCATATCGATATCGATTTGAACTGCTTTACAAAGATAACAATATAAAAAGCGCGCCATGACACAACGTCATGACACGCTCTTGATATCGGATATTCGTACGATGTACGATTACTGCGTACGATTTATTCCTCGTCGAGAAGAATCTTCATCATCTCACAGGCAGCCTTGGCAACAGATGTACCAGGACCGAAGATGGCGGCAACACCGGCTTTATAGAGGAAGTCGTAGTCCTGTGCGGGAATCACACCACCGGCAATAACCATGATGTCTTCACGTCCAAGTTTCTTCAATTCCTCAATCAGCTGAGGTATCAAGGTCTTGTGACCTGCGGCGAGTGACGATGCACCAACAATATGTACGTCGTTCTCAACTGCCTCACGTGCAGCCTCGGCAGGTGTTTGGAACAATGGTCCCATATCCACGTCGAAACCACAGTCGGCATAACCGGTGGCTACTACCTTTGCACCACGGTCGTGACCGTCTTGACCCATCTTCGCAACGAAGATACGGGGACGGCGACCTTCCTTCTTCGCAAACTTCTCGGTCAACTCGCAGGCTTTCTCAAAGTCGGAGTCGTTCTTGCTTTCTGAACTATACACGCCTGAAATGGTTCTGATTACTGCTTTATAACGACCTACGATTTCTTCGCAGGCATCACTGATCTCACCAAGAGTACAACGCAACTGAGCTGCTTTCACTGCCAAATCGAGTAAGTTGTTCTCGCTCTTGCGGCCTTCCTTGAAATCGCGAACGCACTCGGTAATTGCCTTGAGGGCTGCCTGACAAGCGGCTTCATCACGTGAAGCGCGTACCTCTGCCAAGCACTCTTCCTGCTGTTTGCGTACTGCTGTATTATCAACCTCGAGGATATCGATAGGATCTTCATGGTCGAGACGATACTTGTTGGTACCAACAATGGTCTGTACACCAGAGTCGATACGTGCCTGAGTGCGGGCAGCTGCCTCTTCAATACGCATCTTAGGCAGACCAGTTTCAATAGCCTTTGCCATACCACCAAGTTTCTCGATTTCCTGAATATGCTCCCAAGCCTTATGAACGAGCTCGTTGGTCAGGGTCTCTACATAGTATGAACCTGCCCATGGGTCAATCTGCTTGCAGACTTTAGTCTCGTTCTGAATATAGATCTGGGTATTACGAGCAATACGAGCTGAGAAGTCAGTAGGCAGGGCAATAGCCTCGTCAAGAGCATTGGTGTGGAGCGACTGAGTATGACCCAATACAGCTGCCATAGCCTCAATACAGGTACGGCCTACATTGTTGAAAGGATCCTGCTCGGTCAGCGACCAACCAGAAGTCTGAGAGTGGGTACGCAGAGCGAGTGACTTTGGATTCTTAGCACCGAAGCTCTTCACAATCTTAGCCCACAACAGACGACCTGCACGCATCTTGGCAATCTCCATGAAGTGATTCATACCGATAGCCCAGAAGAACGACAGACGGGGTGCGAAAGCATCCACATCAATACCTGCATTAACACCAGTACGCAGATAGTCGATACCGTCGGCAAGTGTATATGCCAATTCGATGTCGGCAGTAGCACCAGCTTCCTGCATGTGGTAACCTGAGATAGAGATACTGTTGAACTTAGGCATCTTCTGTGAGGTAAACTCGAAGATGTCGGCAATAATCTTCATTGAGAATGCAGGTGGATAAATATAGGTATTACGCACCATGAACTCTTTCAGAATGTCGTTCTGAATAGTTCCTGCCATCTCTTCCAGCTTAGCACCCTGCTCCAGACCTGCTACGATATAGAAAGCCAAAATAGGAAGCACAGCTCCGTTCATGGTCATCGAGACAGACATCTTGTTCAAGGGAATACCTGAGAAGAGCACCTTCATGTTCTCTTCATTACAGATAGATACACCTGCTTTACCAACGTCGCCAACTACGCGAGCGTTGTCGGGGTCATAACCACGGTGGGTGGGCAAGTCGAAGGCTACAGACAGACCTTTCTGACCACTGGCGAGGTTACGACGGTAGAATGCATTCGACTCCTCTGCAGTAGAGAATCCGGCATACTGACGGATAGTCCATGGGCGGAATGGATACATCATACTATACGGACCGCGGAGATATGGAGGGATACCTGCTGTGAAGTCGAGGTGCTCCATGCCTTCAAGGTCTTCTTTGGTATATACGGGACGAACCTCAATGTGCTCTGGTGTCTTCCAGTTAGGCACGATGTGGTTCTCTTTCAGCCAGGCTGCGCCATCGGTGGCGTGGATGCCGGCATAAATATCAATATTCTTGAAATCTTTTCTCATAACTTTAGATGCCTAACTTTTGATTGTACTCTTTCAAAGTCTCAAGCACGTTGCAACGAACGTGTACGAAATTCTCAATACCAGCGGCCTTCAGGTCGTCCATGCATGCAGGAGCTCCTGCCACTACAAACATGGCACGTCCGTCCAAATACTTGAATGCTGGGATGGCATACTCTGCATATTCATCGTCTGACGAACAGAGTACTACGATATCTGCACCAGCCTTAAGTGCAGCATCAACGCCTTCCTCTACGGTCTTGAAGCCGAGATTGTCGATAACTTTATAACCGGCACAAGCCAAGAAGTTGCAAGAGAACTGTGCACGAGCCTGACGCATAGCCAAATTACCAATGGTCAACATAAACGCAGTAGGTGTCTTGGCCTCTTCAGTATGGATGCGGAGATTCTCGAAGTCGGCAGCCAAACGAGTGGTTTCGAGCTTCTTGAAAGGAGTTTCTTCTGCCTTTCCACAACCACATGCACAAGGTCCGAGGGCGCGTTTGCCTTCGCTCTTCTCTGTGAAGTTGGGGAACTGGTTTGTTCCGAGAAGGAACTCTTTGCGTTTAGCAGCATCGCCGTGACGCTTCACATTGGTAGCATTGATATCATCCTGTACGGTGCCATTCTTAACAGCAGCGAGGAATCCGCCTTCTTCTTCCACTTTGAGGAAAATCTTCCAAGCCTCCTGAGCCAACGCATCAGTGAGGTGTTCGATATAGTAAGAACCGGCAGAAGGATCGACGATACGATCGAAATGGCTCTCTTCCTTGATGAGCAACTGCTGGTTGCGAGCAATGCGCTCTGAGAAATCGGTTGGCTTCTCATATACTACGTCAAACGGAGTTACGACGAGTGAATGAACACCGCCAAGGGCAGCACTCATTGCCTCTGTCTGTGAGCGGAGCAGGTTAACATAGCTGTCAAACACAGTTTGGTTGTAAGTAGAAGTAGAAGCGTTGATTACCATCTTGCAAGAGCAGTCGCACTTAGGCTCGTACTGTTTTACAATCTGGGCCCACAACAGACGAGCTGCGCGGAACTTGGCAATTTCCATGAAATAGTTTTCAGAAACGCCCATATAGAACTTGATGCTCTTGGCTGCAAGATCTACATCTACGCCGGCATCCACCAACTGCTGCAGATACTCATTACCCCAAGCAAGGGCATAGCCGAGTTCCTGTACGATATATGCACCGGCATTGTTCAGCGTGTCGGTGTGTACCATAACGCAACGCAGATTGGGATATTCCTTGAAAGCCTCAACCACCTGAGGGAGTTTGGCAAGTACCTTGCTGGTATCCTTACCCTTTTGGATCATCTTGTCTATGGGATCGAAACCTACACCACCCACGATTTTTTCCTTATCATAGCCTTCCTTCTCGAAGTAAGCCTTCAGAATTTCTGCCAGTTCAAGAACATGACATGGGCATGTACGATAGCTGACCTCTACAATATCCAAACGGATATCTTTCAGTAACTTGTCGATAAAATCGGCACTAACAAGATCACCGTCAAAACGGAATCCGATAGAGTTTACACCCTTCATCAGAATGTCGAGTGCCTTTTTGTTGGCCTCTACAGGATCGGTAACGACGATGTTCTGTCGAACATACCACTCGTTAGAGTCTTTTTTATTTCCACGAACGAATGGGAACTCACCGGGAAGTGCATCTGGAGTTTTCAAGTTTGCCAGATCTTCACGGCGGTAGAAGGGTTGTACGTTGAAACCCTCATTGGTTCTCCACACGAGTCGTTTCTGGAAGTCAGCACCTTTCAGATCGACTTCAATCTTGTCCAGCCACTCTTGTGTGGTTGGCGCCTGAAACTCGGTGAAGAGTTTTTCTTTGTTAGCCATAGTTTGAATGATTATGTAAGTTGTTTCGTTGTAGTCAAATTCGGTTATGCACACATATATTGCGGCCTACAAAGTTACAAATAATTTTTGAACCGCCGAAAGATTTAATAATATTTTGATATTTATAAAAAAAAGATGCACAAAAATTATGCCATTGCGCAATTTTTGGCTACCTTTGCATGCTGTAAGAAAAAGCATGTTATGGAAGCATTTCAATGGTTAAAAGATTTATTTACCACAACTGATTCTGTAGCGCATATTGCGCTACTGTATGCCGTGGTGATTGCCACTGGTGTATATTTGGGAAAAATCAAGATTGGAGGCATCTCGCTGGGTGTCACCTTTGTGTTGTTTGCTGGCATTGTGGCTGGCCACATTGGATTTACTGCCCCACTTCCCATCTTGACATTTATTCAAGACTTCGGTCTTATACTGTTTGTCTTCATGATAGGACTACAGGTTGGACCTGGTTTCTTTGAGAGTTTTGGTACTACAGGCATCAAGCTGAACGGATTGGCCATAACGACTATCCTACTCAACATTCTTGTGATGTTTGCCTGCTACTTCATCTTCTTCGACACATCCAACGTCTGCAACCTACCAATGATGGTCGGTACGCTCTATGGTGCTGTGACCAACACACCAGGACTTGGTGCTGCCAACGAAGCATTGGGTTCGGTATTTACCGACAATGCACCACAGATAGCATCGGCTTACGCTTGTGCTTATCCACTCGGTGTATTGGGTATTATTGGTGCCACTATATTAATAAGGTATATATGCAAGGTTCGCTTGGAGAAAGAAGAAGACGAACTCAACGAGCATGAAGGTGTGAAAGCCAATCAGAAGCCTCACAAGATGCACCTTGAAGTGACCAACACTTACCTTGAAGGAAAAACGATGTTACAGGTTCACGACTTTTTGAACCGCGACTTTGTATGTTCACGTATTCTGCACGAAGGTCACGTGAGCATTCCAAACCGCAACACCGTATTCCACAAAGGTGACCAACTCTATATTGTATGTACAGAAGCTGATGCCGAGGCTATCATCGCCTTTATCGGTCCAGTGATACAGGTCAACTGGGAACAACAGGACCAACCTTTCGTATCAAAGCGTGTCTTGGTAACCAACCCCAAGATGAACGGAAAATCGCTGGCATCGTTGCATTTCTCAAGTGTACATGGTGTCAATGTAACCCGTATCACCCGTCAGGGCATGGATATCTTTGCCTCCAGCAGTCTGCCTCTTCAAGTGGGTGACCGCATTATGGTAGTAGGTCCTGAAGACGCTGTTGACCGTGTAGCCAACGAGATGGGTAACTCTATCCGTCGCCTTGATGCCCCAAATATTGCAACGATATTCGTGGGCATCATCATCGGTATTATCTTCGGTTCACTGCCCGTAGCATTCCCAGGAATGCCTGTTCCAATGAAGCTCGGTATTGCAGGTGGTCCGCTGATTATCGCAATTCTTATCGGACGTTATGGTTATAAAGTAAAATTGGTAACCTATACAACGACATCGGCCAATATGATGTTGCGCGAAATCGGTCTGGTACTCTTCTTAGCAAGTGTGGGTATCAAGGCAGGAGCCAACTTCTTTGAGACTGTTGTAGAAGGTGACGGTCTGCTCTATGTAATGACCGGTTTCCTCATAACCATCATTCCAATCCTCATCGTAGGTCCTATAGCTCGTCTTTATTTCAAATTCAACTATTTCACCATCGCAGGAATGATTGCCGGTACATATACCGACCCACCCGCATTGGCATACGCCAATTCAATCTGTACTCGCGAAGCCCCTGCTGTAGGTTACTCAACAGTTTATCCGCTGTCGATGTTCCTTCGCATCTTCACGGCCCAAATCATCGTGCTGTTCTTCTGCGGATAACAGCCGATAATACATATAATACGAAAAACTTACATAATTATACATTACATTACTAACATGACAAAATTCGGATTTCTGTTAAGCGCTATGTTGCTGGCAGGCACTTCCGCCATGCATGCCCAAATGGATGCAAGCATCAAGCTGAACGAAGTGATGACCAACAACCGCGCCAGCCTGCAGGACGAATACGGACAGCGTGAAGCATGGGTTGAGATAGAGAACATCTCCCACTCAACCTATAATATCCGTGGTATGTATATCACCACTGACAGCTCCGTTCTCCAGCGTTCTATGAGCGTGCCCGAACGCATCAAGCGCATGAGCATCATCCCCAACGGAGAATTGCGCACAAACTTGAGTGGTCGTCAGCACCTTGTACTCTTTCTCAACAGTCAGCCCCATTTGGGTTCA
>SAMEA3663083__coassemble_475_pt1 | contig 21323 bp, 16 predicted proteins | sample SAMEA3663083__metabat2_low_PE_009 | metagenome-assembled genome bin SAMEA3663083 (sample SAMEA3663083) | pig gut metagenome | biome: pig gut; feature: pig-associated habitat; material: faeces | place: France | collected 2012 | reverse complement strand
TTCTCTCTAACTTCCCTAACTTCCCTTAACTTCCCCACATGCGAAAGTTCAGTAAATCTATAGATTGAGTCCTAATGGTCAAATTGGGTGAACTCAATATGATTATGACCGGTTGAAATTGAAAAACGCCCCAATCCATATAGGAGTTGGGGCGTAATATATTTATAGGTATTTGTGGATGGAATCCTACAATCCTGCTTGACGCATCATCTCACGAACAGCAGTTTCCAACTGTGGGTCGCGACCGTTGATGAAATCTTCGGGGGTGTTGTAAACCTCGATGTCGGGCAAGAGTTCTTGGTTTTCCATATAGTTGCCACGCATATCCTTCTTGCCAATCTGCGGAATACCGAAAACGAGGGTGGGGTCCATCTGGGTTTCCCACCATACACTGGTAGCTGTACCTGCCACAGGTGTACCGATGAGTTTGCCAATGCCCAGTTCGCGATATACCCAAGGGAATCCCGAACCGTTACTATAGCAGTCTTCATCCATCAAGATGCAAGAGGGAGCTACCCATTTGTTGAGTGGGTCACGTCCCACATATTTGCCACGTGGTACGAAGTTGTGATAGAGTTTTCCGCTGAGCAGGGTGCAGAGGTCGTCGTGAAGCCAACCTCCACCATTGTGGCGCTCGTCAACAACTACAGCCTTGCGGTTGCGGTTCTTGTCGTTGAGCAATTTGCTATATACCTTGCGGAAGTTTTCGCTGTCCATAGATTCTACATGCACGTAAGCAACCTGTCCACCGGAAATGCTATCTACCAAGTGTTCGTTGTGTTCTACCCAACGTTTGTAGAGTAGAGTCTGGAGTTGGCCTTGGCTAATCGCTTTCACGTTGATGGTCTTACGCTGTCCGTTACGGGGATTGTAGATGCTGAGGCGGACAGACTTTCCTGCTTTGCCGTCGAGCATCCAGAAGTAGTCGGCACCTGCTTTGATTTCATGACCATCGATGCTCTCGATGATGCATCCTGCCTTTACTTCAGAACCATGAAGTGCTAATGGGCTGCGTTTGATGACTTCTTCGATGCGCAGTCCGTCGCCGTCATATTGCTGGTCGATGAACACTCCGAGACTTGCAGTCTTCAATGTGGCACCAGCAGTGCGGTAACGTGCACCAGTATGTGAACCATTGAGTTCACCGAGCATCTCGCTCAACATATCACGGAAGTCGTAGTTGTTGTTGATATGTGGGAGAAAACGTGCATAGATGTCACGATAGCCTTCCCAGTCAACACCATGCAGTTCGGGATCGTAGAATTTCTCTTTGACTTGTCTCCAAGTGTGGTCGAACAGATATTGGCGTTCCTCATAGCCACGATAGTTGGATGGTGCATCAAACTCGACAGTCTCTTTCTTGTTTTTCGCAAGGTCGAGTTTCTTGATGCCTCTTGACAACAGATAGATGTGCTTGAATGAAGCGTCAGCCTGCATATTGCCATAGCCCACATTCTTCATCACCAGTTCGGTCTTTTCTTCAAGGAGGTTATGACACCAGAGGTCGTAACCGTCTTCGAAGCGTGACTGATAATAGAGCGTGTCACCCTTAGGACTGAGTGTGGCGTCGCCCAGATGACTTGAGTTGACGGTGAGACGGATGATACGGTCCTGACAGTTGTCAAGGTCGAATACCAATGGTTTGACGGCAGGCTTTTGAGTGCCCTTGTCGGTTTTGCTATTCTTGTTGTTTTTGCTGTTTGCTTTTGCAGATTTGCTCTGGCTGTTGTTTGCCTTGCGAGCTTCTGCCTGCTTCTTATCGTAGATTTCCTTCTCCTCTTTGCTCATTAGGAAGCGCTCGTAGGCTTCTTGGTCGAGGAACATGATGTATTCATCGCTTTCAGCTCCCCAACTGCCATGACTTCTATAACCGGCACGGTCGCTCTGGTAGATGATGGCTTTACCACCCAATGCCCACCGAGCATTGTCGTCGCTATAACCGCTGTTGGTCAGGTTGAATACGGGTTTCTGACCTGAAGCATCAACCAGTGCTACATCGGGACTATGCCATCCACCGTTGCCAATATAGCTTGCCAACAACCAACGGCTATCGGGACTCCATTCAAACCATAGGTCGCCATCGGTATAGCTGCACTGATATTTTCCATCGAGCACGGTGCGTACCGAACGACTGGCGATGTCGAGTACACGCAGGTCGCCACGGTCTTCGAAGAATGCCAGTTGTTTACCATCGGGACTGTACTTTGGCTGTTGTGAAATATGTTGTCCGTCGGTGAGACGTTCTTCTGTCAGATTGCTGCTATAGGCAAACTGTGACTCTGATTTCTCTGTCAGTGTAGTGCGGTAGATCTGCCATACTCCATTGCGCTCAGAAGAATAAGCAATGCTGCGTCCATCAGGTGAGAACGAGAGGTCGCGCTCCTGTTCTGGAGTATCTGTAATCTGACGAGTAGTGCTGTAGTCGATGGCTGTCACATAGACATCGCCATGGAGAATGAAGGCAATCTCCTTGTTGTTGGGAGAAAGACAAATCTCTGTTGCACCAGAATGTAGTATTCTGCGCACTACGCTACGGTCGTTGTTGTCGGTTGTGATATTGATATTGACCTTACGTTCCTGTCCGTTCTGCATGACATAGATTTCGCCGTCATAAGCATAGCACAAAGTGCCCTTCTTGTCAGCAGTAAGGAATCGTACGGGGTTCTTGGTATGATGGGTCAGTTGCTGTTCGCCACTGCCATCGGTATTGCGCTTCCATACGTTGAAAGTGCCGTCTTTCTCACTCAGATAATAGAATGAACGACCATCGGGAGCCCATACCGGATTGCGGTCTTCGCCACGGAAGGAAGTCAGCTTGGTGTATTGTCCTTTGCTGAGCAACCAGATGTCGCGAGTAATAGCCGACACATGGTGTTTGCGGAATGGGTCTTCATATCCTTTCACGTCATGATAGAGCACATCGCCATTGGCATTGATGCTTGGCTGTTCCATGGTGATGGTGGAGTAGAGTCGTGGACGTCCGCCAGTAGTACTGACCTCATAAACCTGAGGGAAGGTGCTGCTGGCGAGTTGGCTCGACAAAACGGCAGGCATCATATTGGCACTAAAGAGTACGTGTTGTGCATCGCTAAATACCAATGGAATCTCATTGCCACTATGTGTGGTGAGTCGGGTAGGCGTTCCGCCGGTAGCCGGCATGATATAGACATCGAGACTACCTTCGCGTGCAGAGGCAAAGGCAATGTTTGTTCCGTCAGGACTCCATACCGGATAAGCATCATAGGCACTGTTGGTCGTTAGCTGACGGGCATTGCCACCATTAATTCCCACTGTAAAAATGTCGCCTTTATAGGAAAAAGCGATGGTCTGTCCGTCTGGTGACAGGGCGCAGAAACGCAACCATAACGGTGTTTCAGCACGTGATGACAGAGGCATGGCCATTAAGAACAAGGCCATGAACAAGCGGCAAGCCGCTGAAAACACGTTGTGCATAGTCATAGTTTTTTTTGATAAGTAATTGATATTGATAGTAATGATTATTACGGAAAAGCTCGGACTCTGTCACACTATCCCTCCGTTAGCTTTAGGGTAGGGGCGTCCAGTTGTCGTTGCGAGCAAAGACATTAGCCACTGTGATTTTCTGTGCTTCCTTCTTGGTGAGTTGTTTGCTCCATGTGGCACGCTTGCCGGTGGCAGCACCTTCACCTTGGTTGTTGTATTCCATGTAACGTGCGGTCTGTTTAGCCTCTTCGCGCCAATGATGCCAACCCTCTGGACGTATCTGTTGAGGTAACTGGCAGTTCATGAAGAGTGTATAGCCATAGTCTCTCCATGGACGTCCGAGATATACTTTTGTTACATCGGGTGCTGTAGTGATGCGACAGTTGTTGAAGATGTAACCGTAGGTCACCTCTTTTGGCGTTGAAGCCGCTGTGATATATGAATTGGCTTTGCAGTAGATGTCGCAGTTTTCAAACCATGCTGTTGAAGGACCGAAGATAAAGTCGGTAGTACCTTCTATATAGCATCCGGAAAAATAGAGGCGTGTGCTGGCATTACCTGTATAGATGGTGTCCTGATGTCCCAAGAATCGGCAGTTGACAAACAGCAGGCAGTCACCTTCGGTATGTAGGGCTACAGCCTGTCCGAGTCGTGCAGAATTGTTCTCAACGGTAATGTTCTTCAAAGTGATATGACTACCTCCTATGCGCAAGGTATAGGTACGGAAAGTTCCCATGCCTTTACCGATTTCTGGTAGATATACGTTGGCATGGTCATCCCATGTGATGATGGTATTGTCTCGGTCTTCTCCACATATTTCTATATTGGTGAGCCACTGTGGAACGGTGAGCTTCTCTTTATAGATGCCCTTTTTGACATAAATCACTTTGTGATAGTCCATAAAGGCGCGGCACACCTCGATAGCTTCTGCCACATTGCGGAAGCGTCCTGTACCATCACGTGCCACTACGATGGTGTCTGGGTTGTCAAAATTCTCTTTGGCCTCCATACCGACTACGGCACATAAGGCATAAATCATGCAGATTAGTTTTTTCATGTTGTATAGCAGTTTGATGTTCAGTTATAGTCCATACCGACGATCACATAATCTGTGACACGTCTTTGACGTCCTCAATCTTCTTGAGTTTATCCATGATAATCTTGGCATCTTCTCTGTCGTGGACACGCAGTTCGATAGATCCATCGAAGAGACCTTCCTCGCTGGTAATAGAGAATTTATGGATATTGACATTGAGTTGTGAGGATATGATGCTTGTGATATCCATAACGATACCGACACGGTCGATACCTTGTATGCGGATGCATGCATCGAAGAACAGTTTCTTGTGCATATCCCATTTGGCATCGAGTATGCGGTTGCCATAGCTGGTCTTGAGCTTTGCAGCCACAGGACAGGCACGCTTATGTATTTCGATGCGGTGCTTGTTGTCGATGAATCCCAGGATATCGTCACCAGGAATAGGGTGGCAGCAATGTCGGAACTTATATTGTCCGATATTGTCGTCGGTGATATAGATTGGTTTCTTGCGGTTGAAGTTTTCTGGAACCACAAAGAATTCCTGTTGTGTGGTATTCTCTTTCTTCTGTTGCTTGCTACGTCCGAGGAACGGTACGAGTCGTCGCCAACCTTTTATAGTGCTTGGATTGTTCTTGCCGTGCAGTTCGTCGAGGTCTTTTTCTCCCAGCAGAATAGTCTTCTCTCCCAGTGCTTGAAGCAGTTCCTCGCGGTTTTTCACTTCATGGAACGCAGCGAGTTTATCAATGGTAGCAGCGGTATTCTCTATCTCGTTCTTGGTCAGGAAGGCATTGAGTATTTCTTCGCCTTGTTTCTGCATCTCTCTGCCGTCACGTCTGAGTATGGCTTGTATCTTAGCTCTTGCCTTGGCGGTAGATACAAAGTTGATCCACGAAGGTTGTACGTGTTGTGATTTCGATGTCAGGATCTCCACTTGGTCACCACTGTTGAGTTTATGGCTCAGCGGTACCAGTTTATGATTTACCTTTGCGCCAATACAGTGAGAGCCCAAGAAGGTGTGTATGCTGAATGCAAAGTCGAGTGCTGTACATCCTGCAGGCATCGTTTTGATTTCGCCTTTCGGTGTAAACACAAAGATTTCCGATGCGAAGAGATTGAGTTTGATAGCATCGAGGAAATCCATAGCATCGGGTTGCGGGTCGTCAAGAATTTCCTTGATGGTACGCAACCATTCATTGAGTTCGCTCTCATCTTCAGTGTATTCGTTCTCTTCGCCCTCTTTGTATTTCCAGTGTGCGGCAAATCCCTGTTCTGCAATTTCGTCCATACGGTCGGAGCGAATCTGCACCTCAATCCATCGTCCTTGTTTTGACATCAGGGTGACATGGAGTGCTTGGTATCCGTTGGCCTTTGGGTGGTTGAGCCAGTCGCGCAATCGGTCTGGGTGCGACTTGTATATCTTAGAGATAGCAACATAGATGTTGAAACATTCGTTGACCTCCTCCTCACGTTTCTCAGGTGTGAAGATGATGCGCACTGCCAGTATGTCGTAGATTTCGTCGAAGGTCACATGTTTATTCTGCATCTTATTCCAGATGGAATATGGTGTTTTGACGCGTTCTTTGATTTCATACTTGATACCCATCTTCTTGAGTGCCTCTTCGATAGGAGCTGTAAACTGGTCGAAGAGTTCTCGTCGTGATGCTTCTGTAGATGCAAGTTTAGCCTTGATGCTATTGTATTCGTCGGGATGTTCATACTGGAAACTCAGATTTTCCAGTTCCGATTTGATTTTGTTCAGTCCCAAACGGTTCGCCAATGGTGCGTAGATATACAGTGTTTCTCCTGCAATCTTGTATTGTTTGTTGGCAGGTTGCGACTGCAGTGTGCGCATATTGTGCAGTCGGTCGCATATTTTGATGAGTATGACCCGGATGTCATTGCTCATAGTGAGCAAGAGTTTCTTGAAGTTTTCAGCTTGTGCCGAAGCCTGTTCACCGAATATACCTCCACTGATTTTTGTCAGTCCATCAACAATTTGTGCAATCTTCGAGCCGAAGATGTTTTCTATATCTTCGGTGGTGTAGTCTGTATCTTCCACCACATCATGCAGCAATGCAGCACATATACTTGTAGAACCGAGTCCCACTTCTTCGCATGCGATTTGTGCTACGGCGATAGGGTGCATGATATAGGGTTCCCCCGACAGTCGGCGGACACCTTTATGTGCTTGTCTTGCAAAGTTGAAAGCCTTCGTGATGATGTCTACTTTCTTGCGGTGACGTGATGCCAAATACGTATCCAACAAGTGTTGGAAGGCTCCGTTAATCAATTCATTGTCGGCTGTTTCCTTGTTTTTGATGTCCTCGTCCATTGTCGTTTGCCAATTATAGGTGAATACTATACCTTATTTATATATATAGGGAAGAATCGTTATTGGTGCAGTGTCTTATCTGCGTCTTCTGCTGCGTGCCTTGCTGCGTTTCCTGCTGTGCCTTGCCTTGCCACGTCGTGCTTTTGATTTTGATCCGCGATGCATATGGGAGCGTCTTGTGACGCACCACTTTCGGCTCTTCACATAGCGTTTGCTCTTATGATAGTAGGTAGGCACATCATCGTTAACCTCCACCTGCATGCGGTTAGTCAGCAGTTCGCTTGCCCTATAGTTGCTGATAGAGTCTTCCATTTCGATGAATCGGTTGACGTCAGCCAGTGGCAGTCTGATGGCGTATGGCTGTGTGGCACCGGGTACCACGTCGCGTCGATACATCGGGTTGAGTGCTCGAAGCTGTTCGATGTCTATTCCCAATACCCCAGCAATCTGTTGCAGATGGATGTTTCGCGCCACCATCACTGTATCTGTTTGTGCAGGCAATGTGCTGTGCATCGGACAGATGTTATGCTTCGAGTAGTAGGTCATCATGTAGTTGGCAGCTATGAAAGCCGGCACGTAACCTCTTGTTTCTTTTGGCAGATAGGGATAAATCTGCCAATAGTCTTTTGCTCCTCCAGACCTTTGTATTGCCTTGTTGACGTTAGCCGGTCCACAGTTGTAAGCAGCGATGACGAGGTTCCAGTCGCCAAACACCTTATAGAGATCGCTCAGATAGTGTGCAGCAGCAAACGAAGCCTTGATGGGGTCGCGACGTTCGTCAACGAGTGAGTTGACCTGCAGGCCGTATGTTTTTCCTGTGGTGAGCATAAACTGCCAGAGTCCTGTTGCCCCCACTCTTGATACGGCTTTGGGGTTGAGTGCCGATTCTATGATAGGCAGATTGCGTAGTTCGAGTGGTATCTGGTAGAGATCGAGCGCCTCTTCAAAGATAGGCATATAGAAGTTGGATGCTCCAAGTGCATAGCCTATAGTGCGTCTGAGTCTGGTGCAGTATCTGTCGATAAACTGTTGCACTACCTCATTATGTGCCATTTCCATGACGGTAGGCAGTCTGTAGAGGCGTTCGACAAACACCTCTGTGGGATATGAAGGATTTTCATTTGTTGTATTACAGTCTTCGGGTGTGAGATATGTTTTCGCCATATACTCGTTGAGCAGACTGTCGAGGTCATAGGTCATTGCTTCAGGAAATTCGATAACTTCCTCTTTACCCTCTTCGTCAATAACGATGAGTTCATCCTCTTCGTCGGTATCTTCTTCGTTTGTAGTCACCACCTGTGCTTGTACGCCCATGATTAAGGCGGTCAGCAGGGTGAATATGCTAATAAGTCTTTTGTTCATTCCTTTTCTTGTTGCTTTCTTTTTAGTGAGTGTGGTGTGTGATTAGAAGTTGAGGCTGCAATTCACACCCAGCGACTGTGCCGTCAGCGGATTACCCCCGTTATGGTTGGGAATGACTGTAGGCTTTACTTTCAGACTGAGGTCTTTTGATATATCGAACACCGATAGTTCGGCATCAACATAGGCATCGATGACCGATAGGGCATAGACACCTACCATCACAAAGAAGCTCATGTCGCGCCACCGGCGGTATTTGTCTTTACGACTTTTGAATATCTGTTTATACCTTTCTTCGTTGCTGCTGTTTATCTGCATGCCGAGGTGCAGGAATTTGTTGTAGCTGTTGGTATTTGGATCATCGTCCATGATGTCGAGGTAGGCTTGTGAGTAATCCTTGTACATCATGTTGTTCCATGTCATGGCATAGATACATCCCATGAATCCTCCATATACGATAGGTAGTTTCCAGTATTTTCGATTGTATATCTGTCCTGCTCCCGGCAGTACCAAAGCCAGCCAAAGTGCGCGTTGTGGATCAGGTTTCCATGTTGACCAGTCGCGTTTCGCTTTGATGCGCTTGGTGGAATCCACCTGTAGTATTGATCGCTCGTCTTTATTGGCAGTCATGTTGATGATAGAGTCTGCAGTGACCAGCGAGTCGATGCGTGCCATCATCAGGTCAATGCTGTCCACTGGTGCAGTATCCTCTTTGATGGTCTTATGCTGTTGTGCATAGGCCGAGGTGCATATTGCCAGCAGTAGCGAGCATATTGCGAATTTCAGCGTTGATATGTTATTATAGTGTTTCAACTGATAGATAGCGTTGTTAGACATATTGCGTGTGCAACCCATTACAGGTTGCACACGACATATCTTTGTTTATTACTGATTGCTGTTGTCGAGTGCATTCATGATGCGTTCCAGCTGTTCTTCGTTGTCGAAGGCAATACTGATTTTTCCTTTTCCTTTTGGTGAACAAGTCATCTGCACTTTAGTTTGGAAGAATTGTGAGAGTCTGTCGCGCAGCAAAGAGAACTCTTCCGGCAATTTGTTTTTTGCTGCAATTTTTCCTTTGCTGGTTTTGATATCATCGCCGTTCTTGAGCGCTTGCACCAGTTCTTCAACTTTTCTGACGGAGTATCCTTCTTTCTGGATCTCCTTGAAGAGTCTGATTTGTATAGATGGGCTGTCAATGGCAAGTAGCGCCCTTGCATGTCCCATGTCAATCTCATGCTCTTTGAGTGCCATTTGCACTTGTGCAGGCAGTTTGAGCAGTCTCATATGGTTGGTGACATCGGTACGGCTTTTGCCCACTCGCTCTGAGATGCGTGCCTGTGTCATACCTCCCTTTTCTGCCAAGTGTTGGTATGCCAGTGCAATTTCAATTGCATTGAGATCTTCGCGCTGTATGTTTTCGACGAGTGCCATTTCCATGACGTTCTCATCTTCTACTGTGACGATATAGGCAGGAATTTTAGTGAGTCCAGCCAGTTGTGATGCTCTCCAGCGTCGTTCTCCTGCAATGATTTGATATTTGTCGCCAGTTGTTTTGTGGAGAGTGATAGGCTGTATGATGCCCAACTCTCTGATGCTGCTGGCCAATTCTTGTAGTGCTTCCTGATCAAACTCGCGTCGTGGCTGGTTGGGGTTGGGCTCAATCTCAGTGATGTCAATCTCGTTGAGGTTTGACGAACCCTGTGTGTGTACGTTGCCCGTGTCGATGAGTGCATCGAGTCCTCTTCCTGCACCCATGTCATCGAGTCCTCTTCCCAGTACGCTGCGGTCGTATTTCTTTCTTACGGTCATTATCGTTTGGTCTGATTACTGTTTTTGTTGATGATTTCCTTGGCGAGAGCCAGATGGTTTTTGGATCCTGTAGAGTCGGCATCATAGAGTATGACAGGCAGTCCGTGGCTTGGACTCTCCGACAGTTTGACGTTACGCTGTATGACGGTCTTGAATACCAGCTCTTGGAAGTGGCGTTTTACTTCGTCGTAGATTTGGTTTGCCAGTCTCAGACGTGAGTCGTACATCGTCAGTAGGAATCCTTCAATCTCCAGTTGCGGATTGAGTTTGCTCTTGATGATGCGTATGGTGTTCAGCAGTTTGCTGATACCTTCCAGTGCGAAGTATTCACACTGCACGGGTATGATGACCGAGTCAGCAGCCGTAAGTGCGTTGACGGTAATCAGTCCGAGCGATGGTGAACAGTCTATGAGTATATAGTCATAGTCGTTGCGGATGGTAGCCAGCAAGTCTTTGAGCACTCGCTCACGATTGTCGAGGTTGAGCATTTCTATTTCAGCTCCCACCAAGTCGATGTGGCTTGGTATGATGTCGAGTCCGTCGATGTCGGTAGTATAGATGGCATCGCGCACGTCGGCTTTGTCGATGATACACTCATAGAGTGAGCATTCCACTTCTTTGATGTCAACGCCCAGTCCGCTGGAAGCATTGGCCTGCGGGTCTGCATCGACCACGAGAACCGACTTCTCCAGTGTAGCGAGTGATGCTGCCAGATTGATGGTGGTAGTAGTCTTTCCAACTCCGCCTTTCTGGTTTGCCAGTGCGATAATCTTTCCCATATCCAATCTCTAAATAATTTATATAGGTTGCAAAGTTACGAATTTTCTCTGAGAATCGGTCAAATATCAACCTTTTTTAGTACTTTTGCAAACAAAATCATATAACAGAGCATGGATAAAAGAAAACCACTGATACTTATTTCCAATGATGACGGCTATGCAGCCAAGGGCATCAACAGTCTTGTGGCGATGGTTCGCGACCTTGCCGACGTGTTGGTCTGTGCGCCCGATTCAGCCCGTAGCGGTTATTCGTGTGCTTTCTCTGCCACGTTACCGCTGACGTTACATCAGCAGCATCAGGAGGAAGGAGTAGAGATTTGGTCGTGCAACGGCACTCCCGTGGATTGTGTGAAGTTGGCAATGGCAGAACTTTGTCCCGACCGTCGGCCTGCTTTGGTGCTTGGCGGCATCAATCATGGCGACAATGCTTCGGTCAATTCCCACTATAGCGGCACGATGGGCGTGGTGCGTGAAGGCTGTATGAAGTCCATCCCCTCCGTAGCTTTTTCCCTTTGCGACCATCGTGATGATGCCGATTTCGAGCCTCTTCGCCCTTATGTTCGCCGCATGGTAGCACGTGTATTGACCGAAGGTTTGCCCGAAGGAGTTTGTCTCAATGTCAATTTTCCGAAGTTGCCTTCGTTTCGTGGTGTTAAGGTATGTCGCATGACCAAAGGCATCTGGTATAATGAAGTAGAGAAGTGTCATCATCCCCGCAACTACGACTATTGGTGGATGGTAGGCCATTATGCCAATCTTGAGCCCGAATCGGACGATACCGACGAATGGGCATTAGACCATGGCTATGTAGCTATTACGCCGACTCGCATTGACGTAACGGCATACGATATGTTGGACCGTATGAGCAATTGGACCGAATGAGATACTATTTGATAGCTGGCGAGGCGAGCGGTGATCTTCATGCCTCACGTCTGATGCGTTCGCTCAAGACCTTTGACGAACGGGCAGAGTTTCGCTTTTTCGGTGGCGAACAGATGCAGCAGGCTGGTGGCACGCTGGTCAAACACTATCGTGAGTTGGCTTATATGGGTTTCATTCCCGTATTACTCCATCTGCCCACCATCCTCAAGAACATGCGCCGTTGCAAAGCCGATATCGTAGCGTGGCACCCCGATGTGGTAATCCTTGTCGATTATCCCGGTTTCAATCTCGACATAGCAGCATGGCTCAAACGCCATACTGATATACCCGTCTTTTACTATATTGCCCCGAAGATATGGGCATGGAAGGAATATCGCATCAAGAATATCAAGCGCGATGTAGCCGAACTCTTCTCGATACTTCCCTTCGAGGTGGCATTTTTTGAAGGCAAGCACCATTACCCCATCCATTATGTGGGCAATCCCACCGCACAGGAGGTGCGCGAATATCAGAGCACCCATCATGCCGAACAGCCCTTGCGTCCGGTCATTGCCTTGTTGGCAGGATCGCGCCGCCAGGAAATCAAAGACAATCTGCCTGCCATGATAGCCGCCACGCGCCATCTGTCAGACCGTTACGATATTGTGTTGGCAGGAGCACCGGGCATCGAACCCTCTTGTTACGACCGTTTTCTGCGTGGCACGGCAGTCCGTATGGTGCGCAATCAGACCTACGATTTGTTATCCACAGCCACGGCAGCCCTTGTCACCAGTGGTACTGCCACACTTGAAACCGCCATGTTCAATGTGCCGCAAGTGGTATGTTATGAAACTCCATTGCCTTGGCTCATTGGCTATCTTCGTCGCCATCTGCTGAAGGTACGCTATGTGTCGCTGGTCAATCTGATAGCCGACCGCGAAGTCGTTACCGAATTGGTGGCAGACACTTTTAGCGTTGACAATATCCGAATGCAACTCGAAGCCATCCTGCCTGGTGGCGCTCAACGTCAGGTGATGCTTGAAGGTTACCGGCAGGTACAGCAAATACTTGGTGATAGCAAGGCTCCCGATGTGGCAGCCCGACAGATGATACAATTATTAACCCAAAAATAACAAACAATGAAAAAAGTTATTCTCAGTAGCCTTGTGGCTATTTTTGCCCTTGCCGCACAGGCACAGAACGTACAACTGCACTACGATTTTGGCCGTAATATCTATTCCGACGAGGAAGCAGGCCGTCAAAAGGTGACTCTCACCCTTGAACAGTTCAAAGCCGACCGCTTCGGTTCATGGTATTATTTTGTGGATTTCGACCTCAGCCGCAAGTTCATGGAGGCCGCTTATACCGAGATTTCGCGCGAGTTCAATCTTGGCAAGGGATCACCCCTTGCAGCCCATATAGAGTATGACGGCGGTCTCAACCGTTCGGGTAGTTTCCAGCATGCAGCCCTGTTGGGTCCCGCCTGGAACGGTCATTCTTCCGATTTCTCCAAGACCTATTCCGTACAAGTGCTCTACAAACGCTACTTCAAGAGCTACGACTATACTCACGCTTACCATAGCATGCAGCTGACCGGTGTATGGGGCATCACTTTTGCCAACAAGGCTTGCACCTTCTCTGGCTTCATTGATTTCTGGCGTGGAGAGAAAGCTAACGGTCATGGACAACTGGTGATGCTCACCGAACCGCAGTTCTGGTACAACCTCAACACCCTGCCTGGCATGAAGGACGTTAATCTCAGCGTAGGTTCCGAGGTAGAGATCAGCCATAACTTCGTTTACAACACCTACAATGGCAAGAACTTCTTTGTCAATCCAACATTGGCAGTGAAGTGGACATTCTAATTCTTGCGTAATAGAATCACAGGAAACATTATCAGCGATGAAGCAAGTCATACTGACCCTCATCAGCCTCTGCACGGCATCAGCCACCGTTGCACAGGAAAGCCAGGAGGTATATACGTTCCTCCGCTTGCCTGTCAGTGTGCATGCTGCGGCATTGGGTGGCGACAATATCAGTATTAGCGACGACGACGCATCGCTGGTGTTTCATAATCCCGCCCTGATCAGCAATGTTTCCGACCGCACGCTCAATCTCAACTATATGACCTATATGGAAGGAGTGAAAACGGCGTCGGCAGCGTTTGTCAAGGCTTGGGGCGAACGAGCCACATGGGCTGTGAGTGCACAGTATATGGACTATGGCGACATGCGACAGATGGATGCATCGGGCACCGACCTCGGCGATTTGTCAGCCAAGGACATAGCACTCTCTGCCTCGTTGGCTTATCTCTTGGGCGATAGGTGGAGTGGTGGAGTAACCCTTCGCTATATCACTTCCGATCTTGCAGGCTACCATTCGCAGGCTATTGCTGCCGATTTGGGACTCAACTATTACGACGAAGATCACGGTATCTCCCTGTCAGCCTCTGCACGCAATCTGGGTGGACAGGTCCAAACCTATGCCGACACCCATGAAGATCTGCCCTTGGATGTGGCAGTAGGCATCTCCAAGCGCCTTTCTGCTGCTCCGTTGCGCTTCTCTGCAACGTTGTCGCGACTCAACAGTTGGGATGTGTCGCTTCTGAAACACCTCACCATCGGTGCCGATGTCTTCTTGGGCGACCATGTCTATGTAGCTGCCGGCTACCATTTCCGTCGCCCCAGCGAGATGCGTCTCAGTGATGGCGATGGTGAGAGCAGCCATGGCGCCGGCTTGTCGTGTGGTGCCGGTCTGCAGTTGGAGCGCTTCAAGTTTCATGTGGCGTATGCTCGCTACCATGTGTCAGCCTCGTCGCTGCTGTTGGGAGCGTCCTATAGTTTTTAACAACAAATTATCAAGATTACTGAACTTTCGCATGTGGGGAAGTTAAGGGAAGTTAGGGAAGTTAGAGAGAAGTTAAGGGACAAATGTCCTACGTCTTACGGCAAAAGGCTATTGTCTCTTAACTTCCCGAACGACCGTAGGGAGTGATAACTTCCATTTTATGGCACCTTTTCTCGCCATGACAGAATTAAAGCGAGCTTTATTCTGCTCATTTGGCTTAACGAAAACGTTCTTTAACTTCAATCAATTCCCTCAGTTGCGAAACTTGAATCAAGATTGTAATTACAAACGAAAAAAACAAACGATATGAAGAAGATAACGATAGCCATCGACGGTCATTCGTCGTGTGGTAAGAGTACCATGGCCAAGGACTTGGCACGCGAAGTGGGATACGTCTATGTTGACACGGGAGCCATGTATCGCAGTGTGACGCTCTATGCGCTGCGCAACGGACTCTTTACCGATAAAGGTATTGATGAAGAAGCCCTTCGCGAGCATATCGACCGGGGCGATGTCAACATCTCCTTCCGTTTCAATGCCGAGACAGGTCGCCCCGACACCTATCTCAACGGCGAGTTGGTAGAGCACGACATCCGCACCATGGAGGTGTCGAGTCGTGTCAGTCCCATCGCAGCCTTACCATTTGTGCGCACCGCCATGGTAGCGCAACAACAGCAGATGGGCAAGGATAAAGGAGTTGTGATGGATGGTCGCGACATCGGTACCGTAGTGTTTCCTGATGCTGAACTGAAGATTTTCGTCACCGCCTCTGCCGAAGTGCGTGCCCGCCGCCGTTATGATGAGTTGAAAGGCAAGGGTATGGAGGCTGATTACGCCGACATTTTGCGCAATGTAGAAGAACGCGACTATATCGACTCCCATCGTGAGGTGTCTCCCTTACGTCAGGCATCAGATGCAATTCTGCTCGACAATTCGCAGATGACGATTGCCGAGCAGAAAGAGTGGTTGATGAACCAGTTCCGTCAGGCATTGGCAAAAGCCTGATGCCTATAGAGGCTGTTACGCCAAAATGGCGTCAGCCAAAGCTTCAAGAGCCGGTATATCTGTAGGCTTCACCACGCCACGCAGTGTCACGGTGTCGCCTTTTATGGTAATATCCTTCATGGGCTCCAGCATCTGCTTCATCACACGGGCAGCTGTTGGGGCCCAACTTCCGTTTTCTATGAGTGCCACTTCGCGCTTCTGCCATGTCTTGATGGTCAGATGGTGCAGAAAGTCGTACATCGGTGGAAACAGTCCAGCGTCGTAGCTTGATGCAGCCAGCACCACTTTGCCATATTTGAATGCATCTTCTATGGCTTCTGCTTGATCTTCGCGACACAGGTCAGAGATGGCCACCTTCTTACAGCCTTTCTTTTTGAGTATCTCTGCCAGCATCTCTGCAGCAGCCTTGGTGCATCCATGGATAGAAGCGTGGGCGATAAACACACCCTCTGCTTCCACACCGTAGCTTCCCCAGATATTGTAGAGACGCACGGCTTCAGCCATTTGTTCACCTTTCAGCAGTGGACCGTGGAGAGGCAGAATCTGTTGGATATCGAGTTTTGCAGCCTTCTGCAAAAGTGTTGTCACGGGGTTGCCATATTTTCCGCAGATATTAAAATAGTAGCGTCTTGCCTCGCAAGCCCAGTCATCGGGATCGGCATCCATCACGCCAAACTTACCGAAAGCATCGGCAGAGAAGAGTACTTTGTCCTTACTGTCGTAGCTCACCATCACTTCGGGCCAGTGTACCATAGGTGCCATGATGAATGTCAAGGTGTGTTCGCCCAGCGAGAGGGTGTCGCCTTCCTTCACGGCAATAGCCTTATCGGCAAGGTCTGCATCGGGGAAGTATTGTGGAATCATGGTCAGCGCACGTGCCGAACATACTATTTTAATATCGGGATAGAGTGCCAGCACTTCACCGAGTCCACTGGCGTGGTCTGGCTCCAAGTGGTGCACCACGAGATAGTCGGGCTTACGTCCGTTGAGTGCTTCAGCGAGGTTGGCTTTCCATTGTTCCATAGTGCGCTTGTCGCTGGTATCCATAATGGCAACTTTCTCATCGAGGATTACAAACGAGTTGTAGCTCATGCCTTCCGGCACTTTATACTGTGATTCAAATAGTCGTACATCAGCATCGTCGCAGCCGATATACTTAATAGTTTCTGTTACGTTCTTCATATTTCTTGCGTTTTCGTTTCTGGGTACAAAGATAGTGCAAACCGAGAGAAGTACAAAAGAAAATTCCGATTTTCTTTTGTATTTCTGAGGTGCAGCCTATCTTCGGTGCTCTGCACCAAAGATACGATTAAGCGAGAGAAATACAAAGAAAAAATGAGATTTTTATAGTTTCTAAAGGTTATTCATCTTTTGGTGGTAGCTTGAAATATACGATTTACTTACCGCAACAACATAGAAAAAATCATTTCTCTATTGCATTTCCGCTGTCAGACTATTATTAGTCTCGTTTTTTTAGCCATTGTTTGCCATAATCTAAAGATTTTTAAACGCTGCGTGACAAAATCTAAGAAAGCTTATATGATTTTGTTGTTTACGAGCAATCAATAATATTTGCAATTGGATATAATCTTTAGATTTTAACAAAAAATGGTTAGTAAAGTGGGATTTTGGGTGACTTTTGATATTTAGGTAAATGAAACAAATTCTCCCTGTTTTTAGCAAGGAGAATTTGTGTAGTAACTGTATTGTGTGATAGCTTTATAACTACGAAATATTAATGTGTTTTAAACCTTTACAGTATTGTGTGACGATTTTCTTTTGTGTTATGCATAACAGATTGATTTAATCAATGCTTGGTTGAAACTGAGTCACCCATAACTCTGCCAAGTACAGTGTCTCGGTAAGTGTTGAATATATTTGGTTTTATCATGATATAGTTGGGCAAACTTTCAAGATATTCTAATTCAAAGACAAGACGTGGGTCTTTGTCTTCTGTTTCGGGATGAACTTCTGCTTTATTACCTATTCTAGCGATACGTATGAGATATAAATCCTTTATCCCCAAGCCTTTGATGTAGGGCATGAAATAGTAAAGTTTGTTAAGTGCGATAGTTGATGGAAAAGACTTGGTTTTTCCTGTGTAATAAATCTTAGTTTGTTTACCATCTAAGAAATAATCAGCATTATCTGCCTTGACAAAACCAATGAGTAAGTTCTTTGTCATATCCAAAGTATAGTTCTTCTTGATTTTGTTTACCTTTAATTTGGGCTCTATTTGGCTAAATAGGTCGAAGTCGAGCTTGGGTTCCTTGTCGCGCTGAGTGTCAATCGGACAAGTTGAAACAGGTTCCTTTTCATAGATAAAGCGGTAAAGACTTTTGCCGATTTCTTGTACTATACCACAAACTAATGCATTTCCCATTAAGAATGCTCTTCTTCCATCTGTTACATCTGGATGGCAAGTATGGTTGTCTGGGAACATGTTAAGACGTTCCAATTCTATAGGAATCAGACGGCGATAGCGACCAGATGGGGTAATTATTACATGCTTGAAACGTGAAGCTGCAGAGCCTCCTTCACCTGTAATGATTGTTCGTGAGGGTTTGTCTAAAGCATCAGGAAAAGCCATGCCACCCTCCGAAAAGATATACTTATAGCCTTCTTTAGACGTGCGCTCGATTTTTTTTGCGCCTTTCTCGTATTCCCATTTTGCTACGTCTTCTTTGGGTATGAAGAATTCCTCTGGAACAAGTTCTTCATCAACAATATTACTGCCAAGTGTCAGTGTTGGACCGTTATAAATAGCTTCTGCATCAACAGAAAATATATGTCGGTCTTTCATGATTCCTGCAGTTCCGAAAGGACTATTTTTCCCATTTTTATTAAAATTGTCAGATACTTCTTTAATGGATCCTTTGATTTTAAACTCAGAACAGGTGTCGTCCTTTTGTTTAAATGGAAATGCTTTTGCTAACACACCTTCATAAAGAGTCCAGTCCTTTAGTTCTTGTATTTTGTTAGCTACATGTGAGTTTTCGTGGTAGCCTACAATATAAGTTCGTCTGCGACGTTGAGGCATTCCGTATTCTGCTGCATTAATAACTCGCCACTCTACGGTATAGCCTAAATCTGCAAGAGATGCAAGTATAATGGCAAAATCACGTCCTCGCTGTTTGGCTGGAGAACCTAATAATCGGTCAACATTTTCAAAAAATATGTAATTTGGACGTTTCTCTCCTTTTTCGTTAAGAATACGATATATCTGCCACCAAAGTACACCCTTCTTCCCTTCTATTCCACCAGAACGGCTTAGTGTTGATGCAACAGAATAGTCTTGGCATGGAAAACCGCCAACCATTAAATCATGGTCTGGAATTTCATTTGTTGGGACAGTATTGATGTCTTTATTGCAATGACCTTTAGAGCCGAAACGCGCTCTATATACGAGTGAAGCGTCTTGGTGTTGTGTTGATGGTTCCCATTGGTTGTTCCAAATTGTTTCGTAAGCGTCAGAAGCGCCTTCCAAACCTATGCGGAAGCCACCTACACCTGCAAACAACTCAACAACTTTTATCTTGTTATCGTTTCTTTTAGGCATTTCTTTAAATGTATGGAATTTCTTGTAATTTACTTGTGATGTATGAGCCTTTGAGCCAGAAGAACTGTGGAAGCATTCGTATGCCGTTCACACATTCTGTTCGTGTCTTTTCTGTTGAAACACTAGCTCCACCTCTAAAGAATACTTTATATTCTGAACTTTTGGGAAAATTAGGAGCTCCCATATATGAACCACTATTGTTCATGCGTTTATTCCCTTTCTTGTCATAAACATATTCCCACTCGAGCATATTGCTATGTATTAGTTTTCTAGAATCACTCCAAGTGCGACGTACCTCTTTCTCTATGAATTCTTCATTAAAAGAGAAACGCTTAAATCCTTCAAATGTTGTTTTGCTTTGGTCTTTACAATCATGCTCACAAAAAATGGGACATAAAAAACTATGTTCGCAGAAGTAGGCGTAAATATCTGAATCTTCAAAGTCCGCATCTCTATCTGCCCATTCTTCAAAGTCGATGTGCTTTAGTTTCATGTCCTCAGTTCTATTTTCAGAAGGAGTTATAGTGATTGTTTTTGCAATAATGCCAACCTTTGTGAAATCGGAAATCTGATTTAGTTTTTTGCAATCAGTCCCAAACATACGGATAATACACAATGCTGCAATGTCCTTGGTATTTGCTTTTATGTTGAGTATTTCTTTTAACTGAGGAAGGGTTTTTCCCTTGTATTTTTTGCTTAAAGCATGGCATCGTGCGTCTAATTGGGCAAAGCTGGAGAAAGACTCCTTTAATGTTATCTCGTTTTTTAATCGACTTTTATCGAAATGACCTTGAACGATATAATCAATAAATGTCTTCTTAAGTCTATAGCGAGGCTTTTGGTATCCCCCAGATTGTGTGCGTTTAAAACCAGGAACTAACTCTATGAGTAATAGATTGCTACGTAAAATATGAGTGAAACCAATTAACTGCTCATTTCTTTTCTCAGTATTAGGATACTCATTATAGACTTTCTGTAAGTAATCACGGACTATTTCCCAATCGTTTCGCAGCTTTGCTTTTTCTTCGTCAGAAAACGTGTTGTAGCAATAGTCTATAATAGGAAACTTTGCGTATTCGGAAGCTGGAACTACTGCGTATGATTGGTACTCATAGAAAACGATTAAGAGATGCTCCGATTTTTCCCAAAAATGAGAAGTGTCGAAATCAGTTTGTATCGTTGGTTCAAAAGTTACACCAGTAATACTGATGCCTTCTTTTGCTCTAAGGAAACTATTATATGTATCGCCAGTCTCGTGTTTTACACTTTTATAAAAACGTTTAGGAATGCGAACGCCTGTAGTTTTTAACTCCGTCAATACGCCATCAATCTCAATGTCACATTCTTGTTTGCTGTCTCGTTCGTAACCAAACACAGATTGTTCTACTACGTCACCTGCGATTCCTGTAATCTTTTCGTTGTTTTCTGTACGCGCAAATTGGCGGGATTTATCCACCTCACCAAGCGTCTTTCCTTTAGCACTCTCTAATATATTATAAACCTGTGCTTTAGTGAATTTTCTGTCGTCAGTTACAGCCATCGCTAATATTTTATACAACTTTTAGATTGTTGTTTTCTAAACTCGCAATTTGCTTACAAAGATAATGCTTTTATTTTAAAGAAAAGAAAAAAAGTGGAATTATGTAAAGACGATACCGCTTTTATTATACGTAGGTGGAAGTTTCGTATAGTTAATCTTAGTTTTGTCTCAGTCCTTGCGCACACGCACATACGCGGCGTTGTCATTGCTCGAACATCGAACACCTGTTGCCATCAGTTGCGATGATGGGATGTTGTGGGCGAATGGCAGCATCGCTTTCGCTACAGTTGTTTTAGTTTTTAAGAAATTTCGACCACACGACCACAGAAGCGTGCAACGTATTGTTGGTTAGTATTTTATGGTGTGGTCGATGCATGAAACATCGACCACACATCGACCACACAATTTCGAAAACATATTGCGAAAACTCAGATCTATCCGTCAAAATAACAATTGCCACTTAGAAATCAGCCAGAAATAAAACAGATCGACAGTCTTTTGATAACGTTTAGCAAGACTATTGTCTAATGTATGGCAAAGGTATTGTCTAATGTATGGCAAGAGTGTTGGCTAACGTTTGAAAAAGGTCTTTTCAACGTTTGAAAAAGGTGTTATCCAACGTTTGACAATGGTGTTATCCAACGTTTGATAATGGTGTTATCCAACGTTTGACAAAGGTGTTATCTAACGTTTGATAATAATATTATCAAGGCTTGAGAAAAGTCTGATAA
>SAMEA3663083__coassemble_461_pt1 | contig 21992 bp, 17 predicted proteins | sample SAMEA3663083__metabat2_low_PE_009 | metagenome-assembled genome bin SAMEA3663083 (sample SAMEA3663083) | pig gut metagenome | biome: pig gut; feature: pig-associated habitat; material: faeces | place: France | collected 2012 | reverse complement strand
GCAATAGACACCATAGCCCATGGTGCCGAGCCATATCCTGCGGTTGCGGTCTTCTCTAATGGCAAAGACGTTGGCTTGTTCGGGAAGTCCGGGCACGGGGGTGAACACACCGCCTGTACCGCTATAGCAGGGGTAGCCGAACGACCCGATCCACGTCCGGCCGTCGGAGTCTTCTATCACGCTGTTGATGATTGGGGGGACGCCCTGAACAAGGTGTTGGGACGATGATCCGTACAGACGATAAAGACCATCGCCATCGGTGCCGACCCACAGGCCGCCGTCTTTGCCTCGGCATAGCGACAGGATACAGTGAGAACCGATGATGTTCTTCTGTGTGGTGCGCGAACCGATGTAGCCAAACATGCTTCTGCGCTGGGAAACCATGACAACGCCCTTCTGATACAGCGCTATCCATAGGTTGCCCCTGTGGTCTTTCTCTATATGGCGCACCTTCTCCAAACTTTGAGAAAAGCCTGGTATGTCGAGGGGATAGTCGCTATAGGTGTGACGTTGCTCGTCGTAGAGCTTGAGCCCCTTACTGTCGGTGCCAAGCAGCAGGTGGTTGTTGTCGTATCTCATGAAGGTACGGACGTTGAGCTCGCGAGGCAGTGAGGCTATGATCCTGTTGGGAAAATAGGGCTTTTCCGTCTGGCGCACCTCCACCTTCTTATTGCCAGACGTCAAGATCTCACACGACATACCGCCTGCACCATAGAGGCGACCGTCGGGGGCAAGGTGCATCACGTTGATGCTTGCATTCATCGGCCTGCCATCGGGAAGGGTGGCGAGAGGGGAAAAATCGTCGCTGTCGTATCGGTAGATTTGCACGCCTTTATAGGTGCCGACAATGAGATTGCCGTTGGCATCGGCAATCAGCGAACTCACATAGTTGCTGGCCAGCGAATGGCAGTCGCCCTTGCGGTGCTTGTAGGTGGTGATTTTCACTCCGTCATATCGGTTTAATCCGTCCTCGGTGGCAATCCATATCAATCCGTATCGGTCTTCATGCAGGAAGGTCACAAGACTGCTCGTCAGGCCTTTCTCCGTGGAAAGAAAGGTGAAAGCCTGTCCACTGGCATGAACTGCAAGGAGCAGCAACAGACTGATGGATGCTCCGATTCTGCCAAGGTAAGCAAACGAAAGATGTGATGCATGGACGTAATCCATGATATATTTTGGGTGATTCATGCCTATTCGTTTCAGGTTCGTACGGATTTTGATGGGCAAAGTTAGTGAAAAATGTATGAAAGGGCAAATATAATTCGGCTTTTTCCAACGGAAATGTTGCAAGTTATGTGGAAATGTTGTAAATTTGCAACCTCAAACAACAATATCACTCGGGGTTGACTGGATTTGACAGCGGGCTGAGATGGTATGTAAGCATGCGGAGTGACGACTGTAAACTCCATAATCCATTCGGTCAAAAATTTAATTGGCGAAAACAAATACGCTCTCGCTGCCTAATCGAAGTACAGTAGATTACTGGCTTAATTCCCTTACTAGGTGAGGGAACGAGACATCGCTCTTCTGGATGTTGTTCCGAATCAGGAAGGTATAGCGATGCAGGATAATCGGAAATAGTCTGCGTGGAGCTCCGACAGGCAGATGAAATTCAGGAGATAAGGTCATGATTGGTGGTCCAGGTCTTGTCATGATTCGAAAAACAAAGGCTGGAATAAGCATGTAGAAAGCATATGGTTTCCCTGTTTGGACGAGGGTTCGACTCCCTCCAGCTCCACTCCTATGAGTTCCAATCGTTAACAACTAATGGTTGGGACTTTTTTTATGAATATGGACCGAACAGCAGACTGCTGGCATGACGGGAAATGGATTTTCAGACGGAGATGCAACATAAAGATATCATTCAAGGGTTTCGCGACGGTACTCCCATTGCCATGGGGTATTTTGCCGTAGCTTTCTCACTGGGCATCATTGCCAAACAGGCTGGACTGACGGCGGCAATAGGATTCGTAAGCAGTTTCTTTACTCGTGCATCGGCTGGCGAATATGGGGTATATACGCTTGTGGCTGCTCAAGCGACATACGTAGAAATCGTTGCCATGTGTCTGGTGGTCAACTTGCGCTATATGCTGATGAGCGCAGCGCTCTCGCAGAAGATTGCCCCTGGAACGTCGTGGATGCATAGGGTGCTGATGGCTTGCTGTGTCACCGATGAGGTATTCGGCATTTCTATTGCGCATAAAGGCTATTGCCCACCGGCTTATACCTATTCGGCGGCATGGGTATCTACGATGATGTGGGCTTCGGGATGTGCGGCTGGTATTCTGGCGGAATGTTGCCTTCTGCGATCGTTGCTGCGCTTAGCGTGGCGCTCTACGGTATGTTTCTTGCCGTTATCATGCCCGTTGCTCGCAACGACCGTTATGTACGCTATGCTGTTGCTGCGAGTTTTGTGTTGAGTGGTATTTGTAGCGTGGCACCGGGGATAAGCGGGTGGAGCAGTGGAACGCGAACCATTGTGCTGACCATTCTTATCTCGGCTGTTGCCGCTTGGTGGAAACCTGTAAAGACGGAGGAGCAATATGGACAGGCATAATATCATCATCTGCATCCTTTTGGCCATCATCACTACGAATATGATTCGCGTGATACCGATGTTGCTGATCAAAGGACAGATCAACAATCGTTTTCTGCGCAGCTTCCTTTATTATGTTCCTTATGTCACGTTGGCGGTGATGACCTTCCCTGGCATCATCCAGACTACAATGTCGCCTATATCGGGCCTTGTTGCTCTTATAGTTGGCATCGTTGCGGCTTGGCGGCGTATGGGACTCTTCCCAGTAGCTGTCATTTGCTGTACTATCGTCTATCTGCTGGATTGCCTGATTCTATAGTTCTGAATGGGAAAGCAAGAAATCGGTCATTAGGATTATCATCAACCCTAATGACCGATTTGAGTTTTATCCCATCCTTTTACTTGGTTTCCTGAGAAATACGGAACTATTGCAAGAGGATGGATTGAATGACGGTGGCTGAAGCTCCTGTACTTCCTGTGTGTTGCAGATGGAAACCGCCATAATGGTTGGGGTGGGGCATGGTGGCGGTCAGCGTTTGTTCCTGTAGTGCCACTGAATCGGACGTTGGAGTCACAGGTGAGGATGCTATAGTAGCGGTCAGCTGACTGTCAACAGATTGTAATGTGATGGAACAACGGCCCTTGAAAAGGTCACAACGGGTGCCTTCTGTCAATGGGGTGACTTGACCATTGGCATATTCCATAAGACTGACTACTACGGAATGGTCGTAGTCGGGGGTGCGCTGCAGTCGAAGGCCATAGCCGGTGAGTGTTCGGGTGTCGAACTTGATGCAGATGTCGAGATATTGTGTGGTGGCGCTGCCAAAACCTTGACCGCCGCTCTTGCAGGGAACAACAACAAGATGGCAACGCTGATTGCCTACAGAGTCATGCCCTTCTGCGGGGGTGTACATCATGCGTGCGCCCTTTTGCAGTTGCATCAGGCCCCAGCAACCTTCTGCACCATCTATGCCTTCTGCATATCCCCAACTGCTACGCGTATTGTCTGCAGTCCAGTCGCGGTCCATCGTGTCAAGTGGCTTGTAGCAGTCGAGTGTCCATTGCCCACTGATGATGGCGGTCTGCGGACCGATGGCAAAGGGTGGCAGACTGACGGGTAATGCGGTAGGTTGCGGCACGTTGAGGGGCTTTCCATTGAGGGTGCAGCCTGTCATTACACAGCGATGACGAGGATCCGGACGCTTGGTCCATTCGATAGTCAGCATAGGATCGTCGCTGGTCCAACGACAGTCGGTCATACTAATGGGACCGCTCGCCTTGGTCAGATATTGGGTGCCCTTCGTCTTGCTGTGTAGGTCGCAGTCAATAAACGTCGCACCTTGGATGCCGTCGGTAGTGTAAAAGGGTTTGCTGCTGAATAGCGTAAAGCGACACTGACGATAGATGCCAGTTCCGCAGAGGGCATCGTCGGTACATTCGAAATAGCAACGCTCGAAATTGGTGTGTGGTGCTCCGACAAACGGGCAGAGGTTGAGGCGTGAGATAAAACGGCAGTTGGTCAGGGTGTAGCGGTCACCTTGGCAGATGGCCAACTGTGCCTGTACAATGGCGTTTCGTCTTTTGGCGCGGTTGAGCTTTGGATTGCGGGGATATTCAAGATCGACATTGCAATAGTTGCCAAAGGTGATATTGTCGGCTTTGAAATCAGATCCGATAAAGTGGAACATGGTGAAGTTGCCATCTGCACCTTGGGTTTGTCCGCGGTTGCATGCCAATACTACGTCTTCGGCTTTGTCGCTCATGCCTATCATGTGCACTCTGTTGATGGTTACTTCGCAGCCGTAAGGGGTGGTTTCGCCTTTGCGAGGCATGCGTATGGCTTTATCGTCGGGATTGTCAATCCAATAGACAGAGGGCTCGATATAGATTTCTGTCCATGTCGTGTCGGTTGACGACTTTTGTTCGGCGGCACGTAGCGCTTCTTCAATAGTGCGGAATGTGTTTCGTCGAGCATTGGTAGGTTTGCTTCCCACCAGCAGTCTGTGCTCGTTGGTGGTGAGGGTGTTGCCTTGATAGGTGAAGCGCGTTTGCGCCTCTGTGCCTATACTGACGGCCAGTCCCATCAGAAGCAGTAGTTTGTTTGTAAAGTGTGACATGTGTAGATTGTTTTTATAGTTCTGTTGTAAGTTGTTTCAGTAGTGATTCGCAGGAGTCTTCGAGTAGTTCTATCACCAGTTCGAAGTCGCGCCCGTCTCCGTAATAGGGGTCGGGGATGGTGGCATTATTGTGGTGGCGCAGAAAGTCGGACATCAGTAGTATTTTCGATTCGTCTTCTGCGCTACGGGCTTTGGCTTTGATGGCTTTGAGGTTGTCGTGGTCCATGCCGATGATATAGTCGAAACGGGCAAAGTCGTCGCTTGTCAGTTGGCGAGCTCTTGTGCTGAAGTCGTAGCCATGGCGTGTGCCACATCGTCTCATTCTTGCATCGGGCAAGTCGCCCACATGCCAAGGACCTATTGCTGCTGAGTCAATGATGAAATCGTCAGTCAGTTGCTGTTGGTTGACGAGGTGTTGGAATATTCCCTCTGCTGCTGGTGATCGGCAGATGTTTCCAAGGCAAACGAATAGTATTCTCTTTTTGTTCATAATGTTTTTATCTTATAATGATGATGTGGATGTTGTATGCTGAAAATCTGTTGTGGTATTATATATAATATGTACGCGCGTATAGAGATTTTGTTGTGTTAGTATGGGAGCTTTCGTGCTGTTTCTGTGTTTGCATGATAGCTTTGTGTCGTTTGTTTGATATAAACAATAAAGCCTGCAAGTGTTGAAACTTGCAGGCTTCGGTTTAGTTGGGTGCCCGGTGGGACTCGAACCCACGACATTCAGAACCACAATCTGACGCTCTAACCAACTGAACTACGGGCACCATCTGTGCTCTCATCTGGAAAGCGAGTGCAAAGGTACGCGATTTATTCGAGATTACCAAATAAATCGCGCACTTTTTTACACTTTAGCTTTATTTTCTTCCAAAAAGGAGCGTTTGCGCGATGCCTGACCGTCTGCAAGGCTTATTTTGCAGGAGCGGCAGGTGCAGGAGTCTGTGCAGGAGCAGCAGGTGTTTTGGCATCCTGTACTGGAGTTTCAGACTTGCTTTGGCTGGCACCGAAACCTGGCAATGTGTTGGGGTTGGCTGTTGATTTCTCAACATTCTCCATCACGGAGCTGTCGGTAACGGCAGTAGGAGCTACCCATGCGCATACGATGCTGAAGAACACCATTGCGATAGCAAGTCCCCAAGTGGCTTTCTCGATGAAGTCGGTTGTCTTGCGTACACCGGCCAATGAGTTGTAGGAAGAGAAGTTTGATGAAAGACCACCTCCTTTAGATTCCTGGATCAGTACGACGAGAATCATCAGTACTGCAGCCAGGAGGATCAGAATTACAAATAATGTGTAAAGTCCCATGTTGTTTTACTTTTTGTTTTTATTACTGTTTATTATTAATTTCTCTAAGAATCTTATCTGATCGGCAAAGTATGCGTTCTTTCCTGGGAATTGCGTGCTGAGCCTTTGTATGATGTCGAGTGCCTTTTGGTAGCGTCCTTGTTTGATATAGATGCGTGCCAAGGTCTCGGTGAAGAATTCTTCTTCGTTGTCGCTGCTTTGCTCTGCTTCTGGTTTGGCATTGGCGGGTTGTGCTGCTTGTTGGCTGTTTCCTTCGCCGTTGTCTTCTTCGTCGGCTATATTGTCGCGCATATCGCCTAATGCAAAGCGTCCTTGTTCTTTTTCAAGGAAGTTGTCGATGAGGCTTTGTCCCTGCATCTTTGGCAGTTCGTTTCCTGTTTGTTCTTCCTCGTCTTCACTTTCCAGAAGATACGCTACGTAATCGACGGTAGCGTCTGCTGGGGTGGGGCGTCGTTTCTTTTTCTCTGCTTCTGGCTCCTCGCTCGGAATGGATCCAAGGAAGGTGTCGATGAGTGCGATGGTGCGGTCGCCATCGGGTGCTGTTTCAACGGGCTTCGCTTCGTGATTCCAGCGGTAGTGTGCGCCTTCCACCACATTGAACAGCGTGCGTCTGTCGGTGATATATACTGCTGATCTGCGCAGTTCCTCATCGAATGATGGGTCGTGGAGCAGATAGAGGTTCTGCAGCATCAGCAATCGGATGGTCTGGTAGTACGGGTGTAATGCCAGCATGGCTCGCAACTCATAGAGTGTGTCGCGGTCCATTCTCTCCGGATTATTGATGAGCTCTGCAATATTTATCATGCTTTAAACCTTTTGTGTTAACGGTGACTTTACCAGTTGGCCACTGTGGCATTGAATATCTGCTCGCAGAGTTCTTTCGACATTTGTGTCACGAGTTCCTCCTGTACGGAGTTGAGTGACTTTGTCGTTTCGTATGTTGCCGAGGCCGTAAACTGGCGCTCGAAGTCTTCGTTGTGGTTCACATTGTTGGTGAAACGCACATTGACCGTCATTGAGAGTTCGGTCTGTGCAGAATATCCTTCAGCAGAAACAGATTTGTTTCGCTGTTGGTATTGGGTGATTTCGCCTTCTATTTTTAGGTCGCCGTTGCGCTTTACCTGTTGCAGACGGGTGTGGTTTGCAAACTGGTCTTTCAACTGATTGTTGAATAATGGTCCCATCGGGCCCCATACATAGCTGGAACGTATAGGGAAATCGGCTATCTGGATGCTTTTAGTTTTTGAATAGTCGATGCTGGCACCATTGAATTTGTAGCTTACCGAACAGGCGCAGAGCAGCATGAGTGCCACAACGGCAATTCCGCGAAGCATAGGAGCTGCGAGGTGTCGGATGGTGGTATGTGTGAATAATGGTTTCATGCTCTGTTATTTCTGTTTTGTTATTTGTTGTTGGATGGTTTGTCCAGTCCGTATTGCTTCAGTCTGCGGTAGAGAGTTCGGTCGCTGATGCCCAGCTCCAATGCAGCTTTTTTTCTGTTACCTCCATTTCTTTCCAGAGCCTTTTCCAGTGCCTGTCTACTCCAGTCGTTGAGATTGAGGTTTTCTGGCTCTTTCTCTGGCTCAACATATTCTTCTGCCTCTGCGACTTCCATTCTTGGTTGGATGGGCTGTATGGTATTGATGGTCGCCAGTTGTGTGGTGGCAATACCGGTTGTGTCATTCGCCGGTGTGGGCTGTCCGTCGTTTATTTGTTTTTTCAGCGTGCTTATCTCTCGTCGCATATCGTTGACATTACTGCGAAGTTCGAAGAGTATTTTATAGAGAATCTCTCTTTCGTTTTCGAAGCTATGATCATCCTTTGTGCGGATAGTTGCCAGTTGTGTGGTTTCCTGATCCTGTGGGATAAACCGCATGATAGCATCTGCTGTGATTTGCCGGTCGGTGCTGAGTATTGAGATTTGCTCGGTGATGTTTTTTAATTGTCTTACATTGCCAGGCCATTTGTATTTCATCAGCACTTGTTTTGCTCCTTCGGTCAGCACAACCTTTTCCATGTGGTATTTCTCTGCCATCTGCATGGCAAAGAGACGGAACAGCAAGATGATGTCTTCGCCGCGTTTGCGGAGTGGTGGCATTTGAATGGGGATTGAGTTGAGGCGGTAGTAGAGGTCTTCGCGGAAGCGTCCCTCTGTAATGGCCTGTCGGATATTGACGTTTGTTGCAGCTACGATGCGGACGTCGGTTTTATGCACTTCGGTAGCTCCTACTGGTATGTATTCTCCTGTTTCGAGCACGCGTAACAGTCGGGCTTGGGTTGCCAAAGGCAGTTCTCCTACTTCATCGAGGAAGAGTGTTCCTTTGTTTGCCACTCCGAAATATCCTAGTGAGTCGTTGATGGCTCCTGTGAATGATCCTTTCACATGTCCGAAGAGTTCAGAGTCGATAGTGCCTTCTGGAATAGAACCGCAGTTGATGGCGAAATACTTCTCTCTGCGGCGTGGTGAATTGTCGTGTATGACGCGTGGTATGATTTCTTTTCCCACTCCGCTTTCTCCAACAATAAGCACGCTTAAGTCTGTCGGCGCCACTTGTAGTGCGACGTCGAGTGCATGGTTCAGACTTTCGCAGTTGCCTACGATGCTGTAACGTTGTTTGATGGTCTGTAGTTCAGAACTCTTCATTTAGCGGACAAAGGTACTAAATAAATCTGACATTATGGCATATCTTGCTGAAAATTATCGCTCTTCTTGTGTTTTGCGGTTGATTTTTATCATCAGCAAGCCTATTCCTGTCCACACCAATTCGCGTATGCGTACGATGAGTGCCACAAAGATTCCTGCGGATGCTGTCATTCCCAGGCCGCCTGCCGACATAAGGAATCCGCCTTCGCGTCCTCCCAACTGTAAGGGTATGAAGAACAGTAGGTTGGCGAACAAACTTGTGAATGCCAGTATGAGGATACATTGCAGATAGTTGGCAGATGGCGTGATGACCAACAGTACGAAGAATATTTCCAATGCTGATGCGATGCGGCAGGCCAGCTCCAAAATGACGGCTCCTACGAAGGTGTTTTGGTTTTGGTTGTGGAGTGCGGCAATCTGCTTATCTACTTCGTGTAGTCGTTCGGCATTGCGTTCCACGAAAGGTTGTGCCCAGCGTTTTACCAAGGGGAAATGGCTTAGTAACCGCATGAGCCATACGGTGATACCGCGCTTGTAGCCTTTCAGGAAGAACCAAATGGCCAACAGGCAGAATGTGGCTATGATGGGTAATAGAATCCACATCAGCGTGGTCATGGGTTGTGTCAGTATGTAGAGTGCACATGACAACAGCCAGAACCAGAAATGGGAGAAGATATGGGTCATCGTGTGTAGTATGACTGACGAGGTGGCCCGTTCGGTTCCGATTTTTGGCTTGAGCATCATGATTTTATAGGGTTCGCCTCCCATTAGTCCACCTGGTGTGGCATAGTTGAGTGCAAAACCGCTAATGGTCACTTTATATAGCCACCAGAATGGTGTGGGTTTGCTGTTCCCTGTGTTGGATGTATCTTCCGTTGTCTTTGGCAAGGGTGCTATTGCGCTGTTGTTGTTTGGGTTCTGTTCTTCTTGACTTTTGACGATAAGCCACCATGCTGCCGTATTGAACAGGTATAGGAATGCCCATAGTACGATGACTGCTACGGCCCAATATCCTGCCCGTTGCAGTCCTGCCCATGTTGCAGCAAAGTCAAGTTGTGTCACCATCAAGGCGAGCACAATGAGTCCGAAGATGAAGAATCCGTTTTGCCAGTGCTTACTCATTTATTGCTTGTTGTTTGTCTTCGGTCTTGCCTTTTGCTTTGGGAATGGCAAAGCGCACTTTCTCGCTGTCGTCGCGCTTCTCGTGGTAGAGCTTGGGTAGTGGGTTCTGCATGGGTTCGTCGTAGAACTGTCGGTTGCGGAACACGTCAATAGCGGTGTAGATGGCTTGACGGAATGAGTTCTCGTCGGCTTTGCCTTGTCCTGCAATATCGTAGGCTGTACCATGGTCGGGTGATGTGCGCACGATAGGTAGTCCTGCGGTGAAGTTCACTCCGTTGTCGAGAGCGATGGTTTTGAATGGTGCCAATCCTTGGTCGTGATACATGGCGAGGACGCCGTCGAAATGTGAATAGGCTGCGGTTCCAAAGAATCCGTCAGCAGGGAATGGTCCGAAAGCTTGTATGCCCTTCTTCTCCAGTTCTTCAATGGCAGGGATGATAATGTCTTTCTCTTCGTTGCCCAACAGTCCGTTGTCGCCGGCATGGGGGTTGAGTGAGAGTACTGCTATGCGTGGACTGGAGATTCGGAAGTCGCGTTTCAAGCTGAGGTTGAAGATAGAGGCTTTCTCTACGATAGCTTCCTGGGTGATGGCTTCTGCTACGTTGCGTATGGGCAGATGTGTGGTGACGAGAGCCACTCTCAGGTCTTCATTCATCAGAATCATCAATGCTTTGTTTCCTTCTCCCACGCAGGTCTCGATGTATTCGGTATGTCCGGGGAAGTGGAATCCTTCACCTTGTATGGTGGCTTTGTTGATTGGTGCGGTGACGAGTACGTCATATAAGCCTGAGCGATAGTCGGTCATGGCGCGGTCGAGTGCCATTAGTGCGGCCTTTCCAGCCTCTTCTGAAGGTTGTCCGAGCTCTACTTTTACTTCGTCGTCGAAGCATGCTAATATGTTGAGCTTACCATCGCAGGCATCCTCAGCTCGTTCTATGATGTTGAAACTGGTTTCCAGATTGAGTGCTTTACGGTGGTAGGCAACCAGTTTTGGTGAACCATATACGATAGGGGTACAGAGTTCGAGAATGGTTGGGGTGGCAAATGTTTTGAGGATTACCTCGTATCCTATGCCGTTTGTATCTCCATGCGTGATAGCCACGCGAATCATTTTATCTTCCATTGTGTGAGTTTGTTATTGTGTAAGTCTATTAAAGTCGTTATTGTGTAAGTCGTTATTGTGTGGTTTGTTATTCTTTCTTGTTCTGGTGTGCGGTGGAGAGTAGTCCACAGGCTGCAAAGATGTCTTGTCCGCGGCTGGCGCGTATGGTGGTAAACACTCCGTGTTGTGTCAGATAGTCGCGTAGCTGTTCCATGCGAGTCTCGTTGGCTCCAGGCAACTTGGCATCTGGGATTTCGTGAAAACGAATAAGGTTGACGCGACATTCCAGTCCTTTTACCAAGTTGATGATGGCTTTGGCATGTTCCATCGTGTCGTTGAGTCCACCGAAACAGATATATTCAAACGAGCAACGTCGCTGATGTGAGAAATCGTATTGTCGCAGCAGTTCTACCGTTTCTTCGATAGGCATTGCTTTCTCTGCAGGCATCAGTTGCAGGCGCTGTTCGTGGAGTGGCGAGTGCATGGATATTGCTACGTGGCAATCGCTCTCGTCGAGGTAGCGCTTCAACTTGTTTCTTACGCCCACCGAACTTACTGTGATGCGTTTTGGACTCCATTGGTATCCCCAGTCTGCGGTCATTATTTCGCATACGCGCAATATGGCATCGAGGTTGTCCATCGGTTCGCCTTGTCCCATAAACACAATGTTTGTCAGGGTTTCGGCCTCTGGCATGGCGTAAATCTGGTTGAGGATGTCTGCCACGGTGAGGTTGCCTTCCCATCCTTGCTTGCCCGTTTGGCAGAATAGGCAGTTCATCTTGCAGCCCACCTGGCATGATACACAGATTGTGGCTCGGTCGCCATCGGGTATATAAACGGTTTCAACAAACTTCCCTTCTCCACAACTGACAGGAAATAGGTATTTTACAGTACCGTCGATACTGCGTTGGCAATCTATGGGTTCCCAGGCGCCTACTTCGTATTCTTCAGCCAGCCGCATACGGTTTTGCTTCGAGATGTTGGTCATCTCGTCTATGCTTTTGGCATGTTTCTCGTAGAGCCATTGGGTTATCTGCTTAGCGGTAAATGCTGGCATTCCAAACTCAGCGACCACAGTCTTGAGTTCGGTGGGCGTCAGTCCGAGCAGTCTTTTTTTTGTTATGTCCATTCTTTCGGGTTGCATTATAGCTTGCAAAGGTATGAAAAAATGTCGAGAAAGACGAATTCTGAATTACCTTTTATATTCTTTTTACTGCTATTTTAGTATAAACGGGGTTCTTTGCATATTCTCTTAAATGATTTATTTGTGAATTTTATAGCAGGCAACAACCATTTTTCGATGGAAGATTTGTTTTCCGGACTACAATATTTGTTGTTTCTGAAGAATAAAATTGATTGTTTATTCGCGTGCGCGAGAATAATGGCAAGAAATCACCATTTGACAACAATAATTCTGTAATATGCATCATGATAGTCGTTAATTTACTATGGTTTGTTCTTTGTTGGTTTTATGTGTTAAGTTATTGTGTTATAGTATGATGTACTTTTTTGTTGTCTGATAATTGCTTACTTGACGTATCTTCTTTCCGAGCGCGCGTGAAAAAAGACTTAGATGATCATGCAGTTAGGATTTGTAGGTGGATAAACATTACCCTTAATCGCTTATTAGAGTTCAACATGCTTAATATGTATCTGGGTAGTAGCTCCTATCTAACTCCCCCTCCATTAGTAAGTTTTTGGGACTTACTTGGAACTTGCTTGGGACTTGCTTCGTACATGAAAAGGATAGAAATATATCCCGAATGCATCCCGAATACATCCCGAAGCCGAGCCGTAAAATGTATTTTGGGCTATGCCTTTACTTCGTTCTTTAGTTCGGAAATAAAAGAAAAACTTCGTTTCTCTTTGTATTTCTCTCGGTTTGCACTACCTTTGTAGAAAATAAATAAAAAAAAAGAAAAATGAGACAGAAAATAGACTGCTTCGTGGCTTGCCACTCACTTGCGGATATTGCCGAAAAAGTGGAACAACTACAGCAAAGCACAACAGTAAGCAATATATTTCTTTTAGTCAACGGAGACTTGGCTGAACAACAGCCACCCAAAGGATGTACACTCCTTCGTGTGGAAAACCTCACCAGTAGTGCATTGGTGAAACAAGTGGCGCAACATGCTTCCGCTCCCTATGTCATGCTAAGCGTGAAACCCAATTCTGGAACTTTAGGCAACGTCGCATTGGAACGTATGGCGCTGGCAGCAGAAGATACCGGAGCCGTTATGGTTTATAGCGACCGCTGGCAAATGGAAGAAGGTAAGCGTACCGCACATCCCGTGATCGACTATCAAGAGGGTTCTCTACGCGACGATTTCGATTTCGGTAGCATCTGGCTGTTGCGCAACGAAGCCTTGCAACAATATATGACCGATGGACCTTCTGCCGACTATCAATGGGCAGGACTCTATGACTTGCGATTGGCATTGAGCCGACAAGGACTCTTGTTCCACCTCAACGAATATCTCTATACCGAAGACGAAAGCGATTTGCGAGCATCAGGTGTCAAGCAGTTTGACTATGTCAATCCTGCCAACCGCGAAGTGCAGATAGAGATGGAACGCGCCTGCACAGCACATCTGCGTGCTGTCAACGCCATGGTGGATACTACACAATACGAAGATATCGACTTCCAAGAACAGGAATTTGAGGTTGAAGCCTCGGTCGTTATCCCGGTTTTCAATCGTGCCAAGACCATCTGCGATGCTGTGAAGAGTGCATTGGCACAGAAAGCCGACTTCAATTTCAATGTGATTGTGGTGGACAACCATTCGACCGACGGTACAGGACAACTCCTGGCGGATATGGCAAAGGCCGATAAACGCCTCGTGGTCATCACTCCAAAACGTCATGATCTCGGTATTGGCGGATGCTGGAACGAAGCAATCAACAGCCAATGGTGTGGACGCTTTGCCGTACAGCTCGATAGCGACGACCTCTATTCGTCACCCGCTACGCTGAAAACTATCGTAGAAGCATTCTATAAGCAGAAGGCAGCCATGGTGATTGGTTCCTATCGCATGTGCGACTTTGAACTCAACACCTTACCGCCAGGACTTATCGATCATCACGAATGGACTGACGAAAACGGACCAAACAATGCACTCCGCATCAATGGACTCGGTGCGCCACGCGCCTTCTTTACCCCATTGCTCCGACAGGTGCAGTTCCCCAATACCTCGTATGGCGAAGACTATGCTCTCGGCTTGATGTTCTCGCGCCACTTCCGTATCGGACGTATCTTCACCGAACTGTATCTCTGCCGCCGTTGGGGGGGCAACTCAGACGCAGCACTATCTGTAGAGAAAATCAACGCCAACAATCTCTATAAAGACCGTCTGCGCACCATGGAATTGAAAGCACGCCAGCGGATGAACCAAGGACTGCACGACAGGATGGAGCAGTCTGCTCTGATGCGCTTCTTCAACCGACAATTGGCCGTGTGGGATGAAGTGTGCCAACGCTATCGCGAACTGACAAGAGTAGAGACTCGCGAACTGTTGGCCGACAATCTCTCGCTCCAAGTGCAATGGAATCCAGCGCGCATCCGATCTACAGGAGCGAAGATTGATGCTAAATCGTTGGCAGAAAGACCTTGCTTCCTCTGTCAGAAGAACAGACCCAAAGAACAGATGCACCATACAATCGATGGCGATTACGAACTCTTAGTCAATCCGTTCCCCATCCTCCCCATCCATTTCACACTACCTACCTTGCGCCATCAGCGACAAGCCATCCTGCCTATGTACGATGAACTGCTCCACCTGGTGTGCCAGCATCGTGATTTTACCTTATTATATAATGGACCGAAATGTGGCGCATCGGCACCTGATCATGCCCATCTGCAAGCCATCTGTAGCGGTAAGTTGCCGTTGCAACGTTCATGGCAACGACTCAGTCGCAGCTTGATAGAAGTGGTGAGCGATGGTGAAGAGGGCATCTGGCAGATACCCGAATATCCCGCAGCTGCATTCCTCGTGCGCAGCCATTGCGAAGAGCGAGGCTGCCAGTTGTTCCGTCGCTTGTATGACAGTTTGCCGATGCAGGCAGACGACACCGAACCGATGATGAATATCATAGCATGGAAACAAGGTGACGCAATCCTCTCTGTCGTATTGCCACGCAGAAAACATCGCCCAGACTGCTATACTGCAACAGGCGAACAACAATACATCATCAGTCCGGGTGCCGTAGATATGGGGGGACTCATCATCACACCACGTGAGGAAGACTTCCGTAAACTGACTCCAGAAAAGGCATCAGCCATCCTGCAGGAAGTGACTCTCACCCCCGATGAGGTGGCAGAAGCCATCCGCAAGATGAAAGAGGCAAGAGTCTCTACATCAACACAGAAGGAACACGGCGTACAGCCTGATGTCACCGTGGGAATTGTAAGCGGACAGAAAATCGCCTTTGCTCTCAACGCACCATATATGGCAAAAGGAGAACTCATAAAAGGCGAACAGGTAGTGGAATTTTCTGAAGGCGGAATCCTATGGCGAGGCATGCAATATCGCGAACTGACCTTCACACCACAAACCCCAACAGCGTCGTTCTCGCTCCATGATGTGACCATCGGTGTTAATTTCCATTGGGAACGAAAAGAGACACAGGTATTCCTCGGCACACTACGCCTTGTGGTCGAATCTGATAAGATAACAGCCATCAACCAACTGCCTGTGGAACGCTATCTGGCCAGCGTCATCTCCAGCGAGATGAAGGCAACGGCTGGTGTGGAACTGCTGAAAGCTCATGCCGTTATCTCCCGGTCATGGCTCTTGGCGCAGATGCGCAGACGGGAGGAAGCAGGACAACGCAAAGATGGTTTCTTCTCGTTTGTCAAGAAAGACGATGAACTCATCCGCTGGTACGACCGCGAAGACCATACCATCTTCGATGTTTGTGCCGACGACCATTGCCAACGCTATCAAGGCATCACCAAACAAACCAGTCCGGCTGTAGAACAAGCCTTGCAAGCCACACGAGGACAAATCCTATGTTATGGCGATGAAATATGTGACGCACGATTCTCGAAATGTTGCGGTGGAGTGACCGAGGAATTTCAGTATTGTTGGGAGGATACTCCGAAACCATATCTCGTTTCAGTAGAAGACCCCTTCTGCAACACCAACGATAAGGCCGTACTGGAACAAGTACTCAACGACTACGATCAAGAGACCAACGATTTCTATCGCTGGACCGTGGAGTATTCTACAGAGAAACTCTCCCAACTGGTCAGCGAGAAACTCAAAGAAGACTTCGGCACCATTACCGACCTCATTCCTTTAGAGCGAGGCAAGAGTGGACGTATATGGAAACTCAAAATAGTGGGTACGAAGAAAACCTTCACTATCGGTAAGGAACTTGAGATACGTCGGGCCCTCAGCGAGAGCCATCTCTATAGTTCTGCCTTCGATGTAGAGAAAACTGAAACAGGCTTCCGACTGCATGGACGCGGTTGGGGACACGGCGTCGGACTCTGTCAGATAGGAGCCGCCGTCATGGGACAACAAGGATATAAATACGATGAAATACTGCTTCACTACTATCGTGGAGCCGAAATTAAAAAGATATACTGATGTTACACAACAAACGAATGTCGCCGTGGACATGGGTTCCATCGCTCTATTTTGCCGAGGGAGTGCCTTATGTGGCTGTGATGACCATCTCACTCATCATGTACAAACGTCTCGGCTTGTCAAATGCCGATATCACACTCTACACTTCATGGCTCTATCTGCCATGGGTCATCAAACCGCTCTGGAGCCCGTTCGTGGATATACTCCGATCCAAACGCTGGTGGATAGTGGCGATGCAACTGCTCATCGGGGCAGCCTTGGCTGGTGTGGCGTTTACCATACCAGGTCCATGGTGGTTGCAAGGGTCGCTATGTTTCTTTTGGTTGATGGCGTTCGGTAGTGCTACCCACGATATTGCTGCCGACGGTTTCTATATGCTCGGTCTTGACCAACACGAACAGGCATTCTTTGTAGGAATCCGCTCCACCTTCTATCGCATAGCCACTATTGTGGCATCAGGACTGTTGGTAGGTCTTGCCGGTGTGTTACAGGTCCTCACTCGTAGTATTACCTATGCATGGAGTCTGGTATTTTATTTCATGGCAGGACTCTTCATCGCCTTATGGCTCTACCATAGTTGGGTATTACCACGCCCCAGCGAGGATAGCGATAAAGTGCGTCGTACTATGCGCCAGATAGCAGATGAGTTTGTGGCCACAGTGGTGACATTTTTTAGAAAACCGCAGATGTGGGTGGCTATCTGCTTCATGCTATTCTATCGTATGCCTGAAGGACTGTTGGCTAAGGTGTCGGCATTGTTCCTTGTTGACTCCGTACGCAATGGCGGACTCGGTCTTTCCGATGTGGAATACGGATTAGTGCAGGGCACAGTAGGAATCATCGGACTGACCCTCGGTGGAATACTCGGTGGAGTAGTGGCAAGTCGTGACGGATTGAAACGATGGCTCTGGCCTATGGTAATGGCGATCACGTTGCCCGACCTTGTCTATGTCTATCTCTCCTATGCCTTACCCTCCAATCTGTTGATCATTGATATATGCGTCTTTGTTGAGCAGTTTGGCTATGGATTCGGCTTTTCTGCCTATATGCTATACCTTATTTATTATAGCCGTGGTGACCATAAAACCTCCCATTATGCGCTGTGTACTGCCTTCATGGCTCTGTCGATGATGATACCGGGCATGTTTGCTGGAGCCCTGCAAGAGGCTGTGGGTTATCCTGTGTTCTTCCTCATCGTGATAGGGACTTGTTCGCTGACTTATATCGTGACGTGGTTTTTGAATGTTGATCCCGAATTTGGTAAGAAACAATCCTAATTCGTAAGAATACTAAAAAGAATAGAAAGCGGCAGGATTTCCCAATCGTGCCGCTTCTTTATTGATTGTGTTAATAATGGAAAAGAAATTTTGAAGTGGTACTCGTACAGCCACTTCATGCTTATCATTTGCAAAGATAGCAAAATTTAATCAAATACCCATGAAGAAAATTGTGAAAAAATCTATTCTATGATATTTATCATAAATCGACTAATAGATTCTTGTAGGACTCTATCTCTAAAATCGTGTTTCTGCGTTGAAGGGCAATAAGGGTTAAATATATTTTTCTACAGAAGAATAGGGGTTTCCCTATAGAAAAAAGGGAAATATGTTTTGTATTTCTCTCGATTTGCACTACCTTTGTTTCCAGAAACTAAACGATATATGATTATGAAACAAACATTGACTTACACCCTGATGGCCATCTGCACCATGTTTGTGATGACCAGTTGCGATTCGGATACCGATTTGGCATACGACCTCGATGGCGTATGGAGTGGAACACTTTCAAGCGAGTTTTATGACTATCGCTATGGTCAGCACATGACTGATACCTACGAAACAGAGATAACCTTTGTACAGGAAGGAGACTTCTCACGTGGTGGTACGGGGTATGAAATTGACTACAACCTCAACACAGGACGCAGTAGTCAGACTTATTTTGATTGGACGGTAAGAGGTGGCAAAATATATATTGACTACGATGATAATACAACCGTGGTAGTTCGCGACTATGATATCTACACTGTGGGTAGAACCCCACACTTCCGTGGATATTTCGACGATTACTATGATGGTTCAACACTCGCCGCTTTCAATCTGGTAAAGGTGACAAGAACAAGAGCTGCCGGAGACAGACAGTTTATCATGGTACCGAAAGATGAATTTAAATAATATCGTTATATAAGAGAAAAAGGAAAGAGGACCCAAACAGGCCCTCTTTTTTTCTCAGTCTTTATCCGACCTCAGTCTAATCCAAGAGGAATTTATATCCCCAATCCACCATTGAATGATACATCGACCGCCCTCGACTGTTGAATGCGTGAATGGGGTGGAACATCGTGTGTAACCCAGATGTTACCGCCTATCACACTATCGTGGCCAATAGTGATGCGTCCAAGTATCGAAGCATTGGAATATACTGTCACATGGTCTTCTATAATCGGGTGGCGTGGAACGTTAAGCACATTACCCTGCTCGTCGTATTTGAAACTCTTTGCACCAAGCGTAACACCCTGATAGAGCGTGACATGATGGCCGATAATACAGGTTTCGCCAATCACAACACCAGTGCCATGGTCAATAGCAAAATACTCTCCTATGGTAGCGCCGGGGTGTATGTCGATACCAGTCTTGGAGTGTGCTTGTTCGGTGATGATACGCGGTATGACGGGAATATTCTTCACGTGGAGGGCGTGGGCAATGCGATAGTGGGTCATGGCATTGACCACTGGATAACAGAAGATTACCTCACCGTAGGTTTCTGCGGCAGGATCGTTGTCGAACATGGCTTCCACATCGGTATAGAGCAGACGCTTCAGCTCTGGCAGTTCATCAATAAATTCTAAAGTCAGCGTCTCGGCTTTGTGTTGCACTTCCTCTTCACCCATCTGCTTGCAGAACTGTAGTCCACGGGCAATCTGTTCCTTCAACTCTTTGTATAGGTCTTCCATCTTTACACCGATATAATAGGAACGGATTTCCTCCTGTGGTTGTCGTTGGTAGAAATAGTCGCTGAAAATGATGCTTTTCACTAACGTCACAATGTTGCGCACACTCTCTACAGAGGGCAGGGGAGCGTTACCTTTCGGCATCATACTGTCTTCTTTCTCCGAATGTCGTGAGAGGATGCTGACATTCTTTAGCAGTATCTCATTAATGTTATCATTTGTCATTATTGTGCTGTATTTTGTTTTCAAAAGTGAATATTTCTTGCCGTTTTTATTTCATTTTATCTGCAAAGGTAAGCATTTCTCATCAAATATGTGCATAATACTTCTTTTATATTGCATTTTCTCTCAGCCTTAGTTGCTACAAAAATTGGTGTTTTTCTTATTTGATCGTTGCCTTTGACCTGCGGTCCAAGGTAGGCTGCACCTAACTTTTTGGTTTCCTTTCTCCTTGAAAGGCATAGTTCAAGCGAGCTTTACTCTGCACTTTCTTCGTTCGTCAGTTCGGAAATAAAAGAAAAACTTTGTTTCTCTTTGTATTTCTCTCGGTTTGCACTACCTTTGTAGCGATGAAGCGAGAAATACTAATTATTATGGTATGGTGCTTGACACTACTGACAACTTCTGCACAACCGGCAGGGGTGAGACTCGATACGCTTCAAGTGAAACATATCGATGGGCAAGGAGTGACACATACAGGAACAATTGTTTGTAATCATACAATAACAGATGACCTGCGTGAGATATTTGCAGAACTATACCGACAACGATATCCCATAGAACGCATTCGCCCTATCTCAGACTATGGTAACGACGATGAACAATCCATGCGGGCCAATAATACTTCGTGTTATTGCTATCGCAAAGTGGCAGGAAGTAAAACACTCTCTAAACATGCGCGAGGATTAGCTATCGACATCAATCCTCTCTACAATCCATGCGTGCGACGCCGCAAAGATGGAACGCTCTATATACAACCTTCTACTGCCCGCAGATATGCAGACCGTCGGGCTTCCTTTCCCTATAAGATAACAGAACACGATCTATGCTATCGGCTGTTTCGTCAACATGGTTTTGTCTGGGGAGGACATTGGCGTACTGTGAAAGACTATCAACACTTCGAGAAATAGTCATGTTTTGCTATCTTAGGAGTTGCTTATCTTTCTATCATTTGCATAAGGTGATGCCGTAATCAACATTTTTTATGGAAATCACTATGAATATGATGTTTCTTTGTCTTATTCTTAATTACTAAAATATAGTACCATTGTTATCTGGTAAAAATGAGACGGAGAGTGCCTTCTATTTGCCAGAAAGTAATAACTTATTTTATTAAACGATATGATACAACGTCACGAGATTTTACAGTAACCTTACGGACAATTTTGTTTTTTAAATTTGTTTTGCCCTCCATCTTATGTGTCCAAAGGTTATAGACTTTATATATGTTCGTATTGAAAGCTGTGCTCATTTTACTCACTTGCGAATCAATAAAATTGAAATCTTGCCAATTTAGTTCACACACAATGTTATTCTGTGTGGGATTAAGAATGGTGAAAGCCCAATCGCCACCTGCCAAAGGCTTAAACCAGAATTGTAGTCCATCACGGTCGCAATAGTGCAGACCTTGAATGCCAAGTGTGTCTTGATTGATTGCTATCATCTCCTTGTTCATAATAATATTGCGAGTAGCCTCACTCATGTTGCGTAGGTCGTTTCCAAGTATCAGTGGACTGGCCATCATACACCACATGGTAAAGTGGGCACGATCCTCGTTTTCTGTCATACCATTGCCCACCTCCAGCATGTCGGGGTCGTTCCAGTATCCCTTGCCTGCATACTGACGCAATGAGTCGTTGAATTGGATGCACTGCATCACACCAAACTGGGTGTAGCCTGGGAATACACGCAAAGAATCGAAATGACACCATATATCGGGTGTGGTACGCCATGAATGGCCAATCTCACGAGCCCATTTCCAAGGTTGACTATTGCCCCATTCGCACATACTTAGGAAAATAGGACGACCAGCAGAACGGAGAGCGTCGCTAATGAGTTGATATGCTCCTTGGGGATTCACATTGGTGGTATTACACCAGTCGTATTTCAGATAGTCCACTCCCCAACGGGCATATTGGATAGCATCTTGATATTCGTGTCCGAGTGATCCTGGTCTGTCTGCACAGGTTGCAGAGCCTGCATCACTATAGATGCCAAGTTTAAGCCCTTTGCTGTGAACATAGTCGGCCACGGCCTTTATGCCGTTTGGAAACTTTATCGGGTCGGCCTGAATAAACCCGTCAGCATCACGTTTCCCATGCCAACAATCATCGATATTGATATAGGTATAACCCGCATCGCGTAGCCCTGTTTCTACCATCACATCAGCGATGCCCTTGATGATGTCCTCAGAGATATTACCTTGAAACTTGTTCCATGTGCTCCATCCCATTTGAGGGGTGTCTGCCAAATGTTCCCACTTCTGTGCCTTGCAAGGCATTGTCATCATGGTAAGTATGCCAATGATGACGATAAATTTGTTTGATAATTTCATAATAATATAATATTTGTTTGTTTAAGTTTCTAAAAAAAACTGTTTTTGTTTCACTTTACTTGTGG